>JYMV01001692.1_pt1 | contig 17321 bp, 15 predicted proteins | sample 338911 | NCBI WGS metagenome assembly JYMV01 (sample SAMN03354496, study PRJNA234377) | hydrothermal vent metagenome | biome: Deep sea; feature: Hydrothermal plumes at the Eastern Lau Spreading Center, Western Pacific Ocean; material: Seawater | place: Tonga | collected 2009 | depth 2000 m m
AAATATCTAGATGGATTCTACCGTTGTTAATGGTGTGGGTAGGAATCGCAGGCGCACAGGACATCGCGATACCGCCGGCTGCGGGCGCTGCTGAATCGGCATTGGCAGACTCGCCGAGGCACGGGGAATTCGTCTCCATCGATGTACCTGGCGAAGATACAAAGTTAAAACTGTGGGTCGTGTATCCAGAACGCCCGGACAAGGCACCAGTCGTATTGGTGATTCACGAGATTTTCGGCATGACCGATTGGACAAACAGTGTCGCCGATCATCTCGCGAGCCAGGGATTCATCGCGATTGCGCCCGATATGATTTCAGGAGTCGAAGGGGAGGGCAGTGCAGCGCAGAAAGTTCGCGCACTTCCGAACGAAGACCGTGTGAAACGATTGAACGCCGCGCGTGATTATGGTCTGAAACTCCCGGCGGCGACGGGGAAGGTCGGCTGTATCGGGTTTTGCTGGGGCGGCAGCACAAGTTTTCTTTACGCTGTGAGCCAACCGGATCTGGATGCTGCGGTGGTCTGCTATGGAGGAGCCCCGGACACTGCACTGTTGAAAAATGCGAATGCGCCGATTCTCGGTTTATACGCCGGAGACGATGCACGCGTAAATACGACCATTCCAGATGCTGAAAAAGAGTTGAAGGGGCAGGGCAAGTCTTTTGAGTATGAAGCGTTTCCGGGCGCAGGTCACGGATTCTTTCGTCAACAGAGCGGTCGAGATGGAGCGAACCTGAACGCGGCGACGAAAGGCTGGGCGAAGGCCATTGCGTTCTTTCATGAGCATCTCGGAAAGTAATGCGACAGGCACTAGGCACAAAAAAGAGCCAGGCTCGGTCGACGAAGGTCTGGGTACTGTAATGCAACAGCGCAAGTCTTAGCAGGCAGGAGCCTGATGCGGACGTCGTGAGCCTGACCTCAATTTAAGTATACATCACATTTCGAAATGTGTGGGATTTAATTCGGGGGAAATCACGATTCTCGTGAAGTCAGTTGACAATTGAGACCAGTATTTTCAATTTGCGAGAAATTATTTTCGTGCCGTCACGAATAACAGTGTTTCGGATTCGTCTAGACCGCAATGACATACCGAAATCTGTCGGATTGAAACCTTCCTGCCTTATGGAGTAGGCTTGTGAGGCTTTTCGGGGAACAGGTAAACAAGTTCGTATAGGGGGTTATTATGCAGAAATTTCTCATCCGGTCCGTATTGCTGATCATGTGCTTTGGAGTCATGTCCGGGTGCGTACTCGCGCTGGGTGCCGTCGGAGGTGCCGGCGGCGTAGTATATTACAAAGGTAATCTGAAGGAGTACCTGAACTACCCGGTCACGGATATTTACGAGGCGACCATGCAAACCATGGCCGACGAAGGCTTCAGGATTTTCAATGATGAGCATGATCCCTACAAAGCGCAAATGAAGTTTGAAGATACTGAAGGAAAAAGTATCTGGGTCGATATCGAAGCCTCCACGCGAGAGACTTCTGAAATCAAGATTCGTGTTGGCGTGAAAGGCGACAAGGCCCGGGCGAGTCAGCTTCTTGAGAAAATAAAGGGCCGACTGCTGCTTTAGCGCTACGTGCCAGACATCTCCGTAGTCGATTTGCAGATAGATGGTCACGTATCCATGCCGAGTACAGTTGTCTTGCGGTACCTGCCGTTATCTGTTAGCATTCTAGCGGTTGAATTTACTTCTATCCGAATAACAAGGAATCGAGTATGAAATATTCTCGCCCGTTCTTCGTCTCTCTGTTTACTGTTGTTGTACTGTTCGCTACGGTTGCAATTGCTGAGGATGTTGCTGCCATCCGTCAGGAGAGTTCAAGCGGAATCCGGCACTCGTTTCTTGTCACGGGTTCCAACGCTTCGGTCTATCTCTTCAACGAAGACAGCGAAATCGTCTGGGAGACCAAAGGGGCCAGCCGCGACGGATACGTGTTGGACAATGGGAATATTCTGGTTGCTTCTGCGAAACGCATTCGCGAATACAAGAAGGGTACACAGGAAGTTGTCTGGGAGTACAGGCTCTCGAAAGAAAATCAGGAAATGAGTACGGCGCAGCGTTTGAAAAACGGTAACACGCTTGTAACCGAGCTGGGGCCGAATCCGCGCCTGCTCGAAATCTCGAAGAAAGGGAAAATTAAAGTCGAAGTCCCTCTTCAGCCTGAAACGGACAATTACCACATGCAGACGCGCATGGCGCGCAAGTTGGAGAACGGCAATTATCTGGTGCCGCATCTTTTCGCCTTTCAGGTGAAAGAATATACGCCCGAAGGCGAAGTCGTGCGTTCGATTCCGACGGATTTGCCTCAGTTCGGTGGACGCGAAGTGCACAATTGGCCGTTCACAGCGATTGTCCTTCCGAATGGGAATATTCACGCGAATCTGACCCACGGAAACAAGATCGCCGAATTCGACAAAGACGGGAAAATGGTCTGGTACGCGGATAATACGCACGTGGATAAGGAACGGTTTCAGGATCCCTGCGGAGCCCAGCGGATGCCCAATGGGAACATCGTCGTCGGGGCTTATGCTCAAAAAGACCCCGAAAAGCCCAAAATATTCGAGATTACGCGTGATAAAGAGGTCGTGTGGGAATTTTTTCATCCGGAAATCCACGCCCACGAGATTCACATTATTACCACGAACGGGGGAAAAGTGAGTCCAGTACTAAGATAATGGTCAAGGATCTATTCAAAAGCCAAGATTTAGGGTAGAATAAACTCAGAAGAAACAGCCGGTCTTTAACAGCCCAATGAATGAGGAAAAGCACACGAAACCTTTAATCTCAGTGATGATCGCAACAGTACTCCTCGTGGTTCTTAGCGCGAGTCCGGCCTCCGCCTCAGCGAAAACCGATGCGAAGAAGGCAGAATTAAACAGAATGGCGAAGGGCACGCTTAAGTCCCTTCAAGATAAACGAAGCAACACCAAAGGCATGTACGACCGGGCTTACGGCTACGCCGTGTTCAGCAATGTAAAAGTATCTCTGATGATTTCGGCTGGCGGTGGGGCAGGTGTTGCCGTCGAAAAAGCGGGCGAAAGACGCACCTATATGAAAATGGGGACGGCAGGACTCAATATCGGTCTTGGGGGCTCAGAAGTATCAGGTAGTATTCTTTTTCGAGAACAAGAAAGTATTTGACAATTTTGTAGATAAGGGCTGGCAGGCCGATGCCAATGCCAATGCTGTTGCGGAGACTGCCGGAGCCAACGCCGAGGCAGCCTTCAAAAACGGCATCGCTGTCTATCAGATTACCCAGGCCGGATTGATGCTTCAGGCAGATATCGCAGGTACAAAGTACTGGAAGAACAAGAAACTAAACAAATAGCCGAAGTTCAAAGAACCCCTCTTTTGAAAGGCCCGCAGGCTTACTTGCGGGCCTTTTTATTTCCGTACTTTCTTTTCGTTTTTCCGGTGCCATTGTGTGAATTCCTGCGGACGGTCTCGGCGATGGAGTCGCGCGCAGCATAGGTATGAACCTTGATCAACTGTTTCGGAATTTCGTTGATAAACCTGCTTGGCGTGGAGACCGAGTCCCGGCCATTGCGGATGCGCGAACAGGTCTCGAAGAGCGTGAAGTGCCGCTGGGCGCGCGTGATCGCGACATAGAATAGACGACGCTCTTCTTCCACCGTATTGTCCCGGAGACTGCGCTGGTGCGGAATAATCCCATCTTCAGTTCCTACGAGAAAGACATACGGGAACTCGAGTCCTTTCGCGCTGTGTATCGTCATCAATGTTACCACTGAGCGATCAATCCCGTCCTTGGCAAAACGATCTGCGTCGCGGGTGAGCGTGCTTAGGTCGAGAAATCCACCCAGCGTGGGATTTCGTTCAGTATTTTCGTATTCCTCCAGCGATTTGACAATGGACTGTACATTGTCCCAGCGCAGCGAAGCCATTTCCGGAGTCTTCGAAGTACGCTCAAGTTCCGCCTTCAGGCCGATGGTCATAATCAGATGCTGCAGGATCTCATGAAACGGGCGTTGCTTTGCACGAAGCTGATAGCGATAGTCCTTCATTGAGCCGAGGAAGCTGCGTATGCCTTTTTCGGCTCCGCCGGTAATCTTTCCTTCGGACAGTGCCTTTGCCATGCCTTTGCCGAGCGAAAGGCCGGATTGACGGCAGACATCGTGGATTACGTGCAGAGTTTTGTCTCCAATGCCGCGCCGGGGCATATTTACGACGCGCAGGAAAGAAGCCTCATCCCAGGGATTCACGATGATCTTCAGGTAGGCTATGATATCGCGCACCTCCGAGCGCTCGAAAAACTCTTGGCCGCCGATAACGATGTAGGGGATGCCGGCAGTGCGCAGTGCGATTTCATAGGGACGCGACTGCATGTTCGAACGATAAAGAATTGCGAAATCGTCATTGACGGCTCCGGCTTTAATTCGGATGGTTTCCATCCACTCGAGTGCCATTTTCGCCTCGTGTTCTTCGTCGGCGGTCACGATACGGTCGATGGGACGCCCCGGCCCCTGCTGTGGAAGCATTTTCTTGTCGATTCGTTTTCCGTTGTTCGCGATAACTGCGTTCGCGGCCTCTAATATTGGCTCCTTGGATCGATAGTTGTAACCAAGCGTGATCGATTTCGCTCCAGGAAAGTCTTTTTCGAAATTCAGGATATTGGAAACGTCTGCGCCGCGCCAGCCGTATATAGATTGATCGTCATCGCCGACGACGCAGAGGTTTTTATGCTCCGATACCAGCGTCTGAATCAGGCGGTACTGAATTGTGTTCGTGTCCTGGTACTCATCAACCATGACGTACTTGAATTTTTGCTGAAAGTGTTTTCGAATCTCGGTATGCTCAGACCACAATTTCAGTACAAGCCCCAGGAGATCGTCGAAGTCCACCGTATTCGCGGCTCTCAACGCTGACTGGTAGCGGTCAAATATTTCCGGGAGCCAGGACTCGTACTTTTCGCGATTCGCCGTTTCTTCCTTGGACTCGTCGGACGGCACGTTCATCGCGAAATGTTCCGTATCCTGATTTCCTTTCATCAGGCTTATCTGTTCGCGAAAAATCCCCGGACTGAAGTCCTCTTGTGGGCCTTCCAGATCGTCGATCACCCGTTTTACAAGTGTACGCGTGTCACCCTCACCAGAGATCGTAAAATTTCTGCGATAGCCGAGGAGTTCAATGTGCTCGCGCAGTACTTTCAGGCAGAATGAGTGGAATGTAGAGACGACGACCTTCTCCGATTTGGACTTTCCGACCAGTTCCGCGACGCGTTCGCGCATTTCCCCGGCGGCTTTATTCGTGAAGGTTACTGCCAGTATTTGTTCGGGCTTCGCCGCCTTTTGCGCGATTATGTAGGCGATTCGACGGGTCACCACGCGAGTCTTGCCGCTTCCCGCGCCTGCAATGACCAACACTGGCCCTTCGATCTGCTTTACGGCTTCAGCCTGATTCGGATTAAGCCCCTCAAGATATTTCGATGCTCTTGCCATGATGAATGTGTGTACAGCCCCCGGAACAAGGCGGGATTGTAGCAACTTTGCATCGACAGGTCCAACCAAATATTGAGGAAAACAGGATAGTTCGGCTATAATACGGTCACTTCACTACTCTCTGGGGACTATACGCGCCCCCTGTCTTGTTTCTCCAAACATCGCAAACTATCTGAGTCGAGCCTGTCATGAACCTGAGTACCGTCCTGTATAACGAGATTCTGCCGAAGGTCGAGAAGCCTTCGCGCTACCTCGGCACTGAACTCAATACCAGTCACAAGAACAAGGATGAAGTGGACCTGCGCGTGACGCTGGTATTTCCAGATCTTTACGATTTGGGACTGGGCAACCTTGGCATTCTCATCCTGTACTCAATTCTCAACGATCTAGACTGGTGCTGGTGCGAGCGCGCATATTCACCTGCATCGGACATGGAATCAGAGCTGCGTGGGCGCGGGCTGAGCCTGTTCAATCATGAATCCAAGGACACGCTCGACGAGATGGACCTCATCGGGATTACGATGCAGTCCGAACTCACGTACACGAACATCCTGACGATTATCGATTTGGCAGGCTTTCCACTGCGCGCAGAGGATCGCGCCGACGATGCACCTTTGTTTTTCGCGGGCGGTCCGACCTCGTTTAACCCTGAACCTATGGCCCCCTTCTTCGACTTTTTCGTGATCGGAGACGGCGAGGACGTGATCGTCGAGATCGCAGAGTGTATGAGGGCGATCAAGGACTTGTCGCGTCTCGAACGCCTGAAACAAGTTGCGAAAATTGATGGTGTATATGTCCCCGAACTTTACCCCTTTGAAGTGCTTGCCGATGGCCAGATACTTCCAGAAATAGATGCCCTGCCGATTCGAAAGCGTGTCATTGAGTCGCTTGACGGCGCGAAGTTTCCGACCAACTACATCGTACCCTATACCCAGCAGGTGCATGATCGACTCTCGCTTGAAGTGCTGCGCGGCTGCACACAAGGGTGTAGATTTTGTCAGGCCGGTATGGTCACGCGCCCCGTGCGCGAGCGAACGCTCGAAAATATCGATCAGCTTATGAAGGAGTCTCTGGAAAAAACCGGGTACGAAGAAGTTTCGCTCGTTTCATTGTCCACGTGCGATTTCTCGAGACCGCTTCAGCTGGTCGATCAGGCTGCGCGACGAGGCCGAGAAGATCGCGTATCCATTTCGCTGCCCTCGCTGCGTCTCGATTCGTTTTCCGTGGGAATGGCTGACAAAGTGGCGGACATTCGCCGGAGCGGTCTTACTTTCGCCCCCGAAGCAGCAAGCCCGAGACTGCGCGCCGTGATCAACAAGTGGATTCCAGATGAGGGGCTGCTTGAGATGTCCGCCGAGGCCTTCAAGAAGGGCTGGAAGCACGTTAAATGCTATTTCATGATAGGACTTCCGACTGAGCGTGATGAGGATATCGAAGCCATTGTGGATCTGTGTTTCCGAAACCTCAAAGTGGGTAAGGCAATCAATCCGAATGCGAAGATCAACCTCGGAGTCTCGACTTTTGTGCCGAAGCCGTTTACGCCGTTCCAATGGGCGGAGCAGATCGGTATGGAGGAGACAGAGCGCCGTCAGCGAATTCTGGATCAAGGTTTCAAGAAGACCAGCAGCATCAAGTTCGGTCGCCATCATGCTAAGACCACATTCATCGAAGGATTGATTACCCGCGCGGACCGTCGTTGCGCGGACCTTATTGAGACGGCGTGGAAAAACGGTGCCCGCTTCGAATCCTGGGATGAACTTTGCAATCTGGGCGCGTGGCAGAAGGCAATCGAAGAGACGAATTACGATGTCGAGTTCGCTTTGCGCGAACGTGACCCCGAAGAACGTCTTCCCTGGGATCATATCGACATGCTGGTTCCGAAAGAGTGGTTCCAGGAAGACTGGGCACGGGCAATGGAGTATAAACATGCTCTAGACTGTCGTGCAGGGAAATGTCATCTCTGCGGTGTGATTTTTAAAGAGCAGGAACTGTGCAGTCACATGCTCAAGAATCAACGAAAAGGGCGCATTGAAGAAAAGGAGTGGACACCCGAACCGATGCCGGAATACGTGGAGCCTGAACCGATACAGCGAATTCGTTTTCAAATCGGACGCACGTGCGAACCGCGTTTCCTAAGTCATCTTGAATGGATGAACGCCTGGATTCGTACACTGCGCCGCGCACGTGCGCCGCTGTCGTATTCACAGGGGTTTCATGCGCACCCGAAGGTTAATTTTGCTGCGGCCTTGCCCGTGGGCGAAGAATCGCGAGGCGATTACATGGACATCACGCTAAAAGACTTTGTACATCCGTCTGATTTGCTGGAACGCGTCAGGGCGACGCTTCCAGATGGTTTTTTGGCTTTGGGCGCAGAAGACATCCCTCTGCGTACGCCAGCGCTGATGAGCAGTGTTTCGGGCATACAATACAGTCTGATTGCAGACGGACAGAATGCTGAGGAGCTCGAAGGACTCATATCGACGGTTATGGCTTCTGAGGAGGTGATGATTGAGCGAAAGGTCAAGAACAAGAAAAAAGGAAGAGGACGTGGTCGGCAACGTGCCCCGAAAAAGACTGCACCGCTGAACATTCGTCCGATGATTCATGAGCTCACCCTGAGCGAATATACTGATCAACAGTTGACCATCCAATTTACGACGCACATTCACGAAAACAAACTTGCTAAACCCAAGGAAATAATCCATCTTCTGCGTCTCGATCCGTTTGCAACGCGTATTGTGAAATGCCAGACTCTCCTCGAAGATCAGAATGCACTTGTTGCACGGTAGACAGCACTGGAACATTAAATGCGACATGGGATTACCTACACGATGCTCAAATGGACAATCACAGATTCATTGGACATTCGTCGATAAAAACGATAGAATTTCGTAAGTTATCCGACCTGGGAGAGTGATAATCGGATGAATTCTCAGGATGTCAACAGCAATCTAGGGTTAACCAGACGTGCACGAGTCGTCTTGACCACTCTTGTGGTCGTGGGAGGTTCCCTCGAAGCCTTCTCGCGCGTTGCCCAACCCGTGCTTTCCGCTCTAACCGATCAGTATGTTAGTCTAGTCGGTCTGTCGATCATGTGTACTGCCATCGTCGTAATGTAGGTACGTGCCGGCGCAAACCGTTTTGTGATCGCGAGTACCTCCTTCGGAACAGTGTGTGTCCTGGTAGCACAGGTCGCTCGAATGTTGGCTCAGATCTCTGATGGAGCAGGCGGGCATCTTGTAGATTCAAGTACTGCGCACTACGACACGATATTGAATGCACTCGAAAAGATACCGTACGATCTGGTCTTAATGGACATTCAGATGCCCGAAATGGATGGATACGAGACGACTCGTGAGATTCGTAGAACAGATTCAAGGGTGATCAACAGCAGTATTCCCATTATCGCGCTGACGGCTTACGCAATGAAGCGTGACCAGGATCTCTGCATGAAGGTTTGAATGAACGACTTTGTATCAAAACCGATCCAACTTGAAGTGCTCAAAGAGAGAATAGATCGCTGTATTTCGAACACCGTGGCCTCATACATGCGACCGTGACAGGCGTAGGTTTCAGGAATTTATGAGGAAGAAAGCGCCTGTTCTGCGATGGATGGGCACTGAATAAGGTCGTAATGGGGTATTTCGCAAAAAACTGTAAAATAATCTCGAAAAAGTGCTGAAGTATTCATTAGAGGTGCCGATAATAGGAACGCAGGAAAGTATTAAGCGTTACTGTACAAGGAGTTACATCATGGTTGGAATTCAGGGAATTGCGGGCGTACCCGACCCGAGCAAGCCTGAACGCCCTTCTGGCACCCGCAGCAACTCTAAATCCGAAGCAGCGGACGCAGGTTCCAATGCAGCGAATTCGGACGATGTTGTTATTAGTAATCAGGCGCAGGCAGCCGCACAGGTGATAGACGCTCTGTCCTCAGCTGAGAACCAGCCCGATATTCGCGCTGATCGCGTGGCGGCAGCAAAAGCAGCCATTGAGCGCGCTGATTACAAAAATCCTGATGTTGTCGAGGTAGTTGCACAGCGGATCAGCAAATTCCTATAATTCAGGCATGAAGCATGCCCACCAACACTCGCTGAGCCGTCTACTCGCGCTGTGTATCCTGTTTTCCTTCATTGTCGCCGCGTGCGGCTCCAACCCCAAGCCCAGAATTTACAGGATACCTAGCGGCGCGACAGGAATGGCTTCCTGGTACGGTCCGGGGTTTCAAGGCAACCTCACAGCCAACGGCGAGCGCTATGATATGAACGGGATTTCCGCTGCGCACAAGACGCTTCCCTTTGGCACCGTCGTCAGGGTTACGAATCTGAACAATGGAAGGTCGATCGACGTGCGTATTAATGATCGCGGACCCTTCATTAAGAATCGCGTAATTGACCTTTCCAAGGGCGCGGCACAGAAAATCGATATGATCAGAGAGGGTGTAGTTCCTGTACGTCTACAGATTCTTACCTACGGTCCCAACTAGCAATGTCCATGCCGGAACCGAAGGTTCGGTCTACCGCTCGTACCGATCTGCTTATCGCGGTTCCGATCGCGTTTGCACTACGGCTTGGCTTCCTCATCGCTTTGGCGCGCGCTATAGACATGGCCGATTCCATTCACTACATCAATATGGGGCGTGGTTTCGCGCAAGGTGATTTCGTTCACTTTGACGAAAATCTGCCAGTGCTGTATTCGCTTTTCGGTGCACTGAGTTTTTTGCTCACCAACGACTGGGAATGGGCGTTCTGGGTGGTTTCGCTCCTCGCATCGACTCTGCTTGTCATTCCAATCTATTTTATTGCGGAGGAGCTGCACGGTTCCAGGTCTGCACGCCTTTCCGTATTCATCGTAGCTGCCTGGCCCTGGCTCGTGGATTATGGGAGTCGAATTGCACCTGAAGCGCTTGCGGTAACACTGTGGTTCAGCTCGATCTGGCTGCTATATCGCGGCATCCAGGGCAGTCGATTTCATCTGGCCTTAGCCCCAATTGCGTTTTTTGCATTGCACCTCAGTCGCCCAGAGGGGACTTTCCTGATGCTGGGTTCACCGCTGGCCGCGACGATTCTGTGCTACAAGCGAGACCGAGCGCATTGGACGCGGTTGGCTGTCTATACCTGTGGTATTTTGATGCTTACTGTAGTCTACGTCGTTGTTATGAACGCGATTCTCGGCAATGTTACAGTCAGTTACCGTGCGCCCAGGTCTGACGACGTTTTCGATTACTTTCGAAGGGGTGCGATTCCGCTTGCCAAAACATTTATGCGTCTCAATTTCGACGTCGTCCCGGTTATGCTCGGCCCGCTGCTGCTCGTATTCTTTGGCGTTGGATTCTTTCGCTACAGCGACAATACCCGAAAGCCGCGCCTCGAAGGTTTCATCCTCTTTTTCTGTCTGGTCCAGTGGAGTCTCACGCTCGCAAATTTTTCGCCCGAACCTCGCTACTTGATGACCGTAATCATTGCCTTGTCATTGTGGTCGGCCAAAGGTATCGAGTTGCTCTATCATCGGGCATTCTATTGGAACAAATTTCGGTGGGCGCGCTTTGTTCCAGTGATACTCATCCTCCTTACCTTCACAGCAGGGCTTGCCGAGCCCATCGCCGGACAATATATCAGTTCAGTCCCCAGGACCCCGGTCGAATACAGAACAGCAGGAAAATGGATGCGGGAGAACCTTGAACCCGGCTATATTTTCTGCCGCAAGCCGCAGGTTGGATTCTATGCGGATATGCCGTCAATCGGCCCCGATGTTTCGCACACGCCTGAACTGCTCGCGCAGGCCGCAAAAGAAATCGGCGCCCGCTATGTCGTTTTCGACATGCGATACTCGGCAAATATCCTTCCGGCACTCCGGCCATTGCTCGACACCACAACAGACCACGAGAACTATCGGCTTCTGAATGGCGACCTCAGTGAAAATCTGGAAACACAGATCGTCATTTATGAAATCACGACGCCTGGAATCGAGTATCTTACTCAAGACAACTTTCCCGGGACATCATCCCACATGGGGCCTGATCGGAAGCGTCGCGAAACGAACATACCTTGACGAGAACCTGATGGACACCCTCATCATTCATACAGGGGGGATCGGGGATTTCATTCTCACCTGTCCAGCCGTTCAAGAGCTTACCAGGGAGAGTAGTATCACACTGGCAGGTTATGTAGACCGTCTCTCGCTCGCTGTAGCCGGAGGATTGGCTCGAAATGCGGTCTCTTTGGACAGCATTGACTTTCATTCCCTCTTCGCGGAACCTTCTGAGAAGCTGGTTGCCTTTCTGGCCCCTTTTGACAGGATAATCGTTTGGATGCGCGACGATGATCAGACCATCGAGGACACGCTCGCGGAAATTACGTCTGCATCCGTCCTCGTCTTTCCGGGCCTTCCGCCCAGCAACTGGAGCCGACATGCGAGCAAATACTATCAGCAGTGCCTCGGACTTGGAGAGCTCTCCGCTTTTCGGCTCGCCAGCCCGATTGAACCTGTCGTTCACGATGTCATCATCCATCCTGGGAGCGGAAGCAGAGATAAAAATTGGCCGCTGGAACAATACGAGGAACTCGCAGACACACTCGAAAAAGATGGACGCAGGGTCACCTGGTGCCTGGGACCTGCAGAGGAAGAGAAGGGGGCGACGATACTACCTGGAGAGACGCTCCGGTGCGAGACGCTGGTCGAGTTGATCAGACATTTGGCGGGGGCGTCTCAGTACCTGGGAAACGATTCCGGCGTGACACATTTGGCTGCTGCTTTGGGGGTTCGAACCGTTGCGGTGTTTGGCGTGACTGACCCCGGGGTTTGGGCACCCCATGGCGATCATGTGTCTGTAGCGGGGGGGAGTAGCTGGCCCGAAATTGTAGACGTACTTGAGCGTCTTCGTTAGGCGATTCGGCTAGTCTTACCTTGCATTTCTTTCCAAATTTTCTATGGCTCGCCGCATGGTGCATATATCCGATTCCAGACTATCCAGTCTGGAATCGGCACTCTTGACTTGTAGACTGACAGCGCGAATATCGGCTGTGTTATATTCGACACCGGATTTGAGCGGCCTCGTTTGCGCCTCGATCACAGCATTCGTTAGATTTTTGGACGTCCCCCTGTTTTCGACGGATCGCGTCGGGTTTCTCGCATCGACACCGGATCTCAATCTTTCGATCGCCTGCTGATTCGTTTCTATGGTCGAGTTCATCTGAATTGCCTGAAGGCCAAAGAGAATGAAAAGTGTCGCAATGGTAATATCCTTCCAATATGAGCGAAAGAGTGGGAACACTTCTGGTTTTGAGTTCGAATTTTCTTGTAGGGATTGGCTATGGTCGACATCGGTACCTTCTTTGTCCATTTCATCGTTCTCCCGTTTATTTGGGATACTGACGCAAACGGGCATGGATCTATTCATTCAGACGGTGAGAACCGAAAGCGAAGGGGGAGACCACTATGAGGCAAAAAAATGGCGTCCCCAAGGGGATTTGAACCCCTGTTGCCGCCGTGAAAGGGCGGTGTCCTAGACCAAGCTAGACGATGGGGACGCGATAAACAGAGCGTCAGACAAAAAAATACCCGCTTCCGTCAACTACATGGAAAAGCGGCTTTCAAGACAGGCATACCCTGCAAGATGTTCCTAGTATAGCAAATAGACTCGCATGGAACAAGATCAAAGCCACATTCTATACCGAGAACGAAATGGCTCATCTTATCGCTACCATCACGGAAAAATGAGCCAGACCATCAAGAAAAGCGGGTAGTTCCTTAATCGAACTGAATTACTTCTGAATGTAACACCCTCCGATCTCTTCCAAACTCCGAAATTGCGAAAGGACCGCCATGAAAGCTGAACTTGTCAACCCGTTTATTGAAAGTGTGCAGGAAATATTCACGACCATGCTCGGAGTCCAGGCCAGACGCGGGAAAGTCGGGATTACCGATGCGGAAAAAAGCCCTGGAGATCTCGTAGCACTCATCGGTATCAGTGGACATGCCACCGGCAACGTCGCGCTTTCTCTGCCCTCTCAAACCGCACTGGCTATCGTGGGTCAGCTAATGAGCGAGACCTATACGTCTATTACTGACGACGTCATCGACGGTATTGCTGAAATGGTAAACATGCTTGCCGGCGGCGTGAAAGCGAAGATGAACGTAGATGGCGAGACCCCTATGGATCTGAGCCTGCCAACCGTCGTCAGCGGCGATAACTACAAAGTCAAGTACCCAACCAAGACCATCTGGCTCGAAGTACCCTTCGAATGCGACCTCGGCCCATTCATCATTCGCATCACTTTCGAAGACGAGTAGACGAAAACATCGGTGACAGGATATCACGGTAATTAGTCAGCGGATCGGAACAGTAACCGATTCCACTACACACAAGCACAACGACGACGCGACCGTTGCCAAACTATGTGGTATATCGGTTTGAGATAAACTGCTGCCTACAGGTGCTTATTGCAGACCCAGCGCAGTCTTCGCATCTTCATAGTCGACCGAGCCTTTGGGATAAAACTCCATCATCTCGTAATAGATGAATCGCTCGTTCTCTTCGTCACCAACTCTTTTGTAGCAGAATGCAATCGTCGGGTAGACTTTTTGGGCGACAGTGGTCGTTGGGTGTTCTTCGACGATTCTGGAATACGTTTCCGCGGCTTTCAAGTAGTCCTTCATTTTGGTGTAGTAGAGGTTTCCGATCGAATAGAGTAGTTCAGCAATTTTCTCTGATTCGACTTCGTCATCGATCTCGGAGAAAAGGTCGTCAATTTCAATAGTGGCTGTTTCTTCGCGTGTCCGAGCGATGGGCCGTTTTTCTCTGAGCCTGACGAGCATTTCCCCCTCGGTTTCAGGCTCCTGTTCGGCGGAATCCTCGTCGGACACTGCGACAGACGAATTGGTGACAATACCCATGCCATCTGGAGGTGATTCCGTTGAGGTGTAAACGACAGCACCTACCACTACAATAAATGCAAGAATCATATACCAGTTTTTTATTAGTGATGAAATCAACGACGAGCCCCTAGACTCAGCATCGTTTTGACTATTCGGGTTTCTATCGTATCTCTGATTCACCGAGGAAAGCTGTTGTTCCAATATGTCTGTTGAAGGATCTGTGTCTTCAAGTACGCGCAAGCCTAAAACATATTGACTATTCGGGTTACTATCGTATCTCTTATTCACCAAGGAAAGCTGTTGTTCCAATCTGTCTGTTGAAGGTTCTGTGTCTCCATATACGCGCAAGCCCCATACATAGCCTTTTATCAGTTCAACTTCCTGAAACGTGCATCGTTCCGAATGTCCGTGGGCGAACCTGGATGTGGTCCTTTGAAGTATCGACATTGCATCCCCCGCAGGATCCTCCTTCGATGTAGGGAACGCTTTCCAGTTGGTTGTCATCCATTCTGTCATCACGGCGCGCACTTTTGTGATGAACACGGTTTCAGCTTCAGGCGTGTCTTTCTGTCGGAGCCTTAGCTGCACGAACCCGAGTATTGCACCGACTTCCTCTATCGTAAAGTCGCCGCGGTGATCATGTATATCTTCCAACAGAAGCTCAATTTGCTTCTTGACGCGAAATGTGTTTGCTTCGTCAAGCATGTTGCCCCTCGTACTGGCCCGCCACAGGTACATTCATCGGTTTCTACGAGTACGTAGTTACGGCCACCTCAACCGAAACGATGCCCGTCTGCAATCTTGGTCGCATGTACACCGAGATTTTCCTCACTTTCGAGTATACGATCCTTTATCGGGAATTTGCAATCCTATATTTTCTGATCGTGAGAATATGTCTCAGAACCTTACAATCGCGCCTGTCGGTATATGAACGGACTCATTTATCCCCAAGCTCGGACAAAAGGCGTACCAATGTCATCGACACTGGTACGCCGCAAGGTTGACAGCAGCAGTAGTTCTTAACGAACGTAGTGCGAAACCGAATGCGTGTATGTATTAGTTAGTGAACCCAACTTCGTACCATGCGATATTGAACGCTAGTCCGCCGCCGCCTCCACCGGGATTCGCGCCAATCATGCGCATGCCGTCACCCCATGAGTCATCCATATCGGGGACGTGTACGAATCGTGTATGGCCCTTGGCTTTGAATCGGTCACTAGCCATGCCTCCGATAAACGAAGTCGGGTTACCTTTTTCTTCAATCTCGATAAGATCCTGACAGTAGATCGCGGCGTAGACTTCAGAGTGGGTCTTTTCTTTGTCAAGGTCGAAGGTAATCTTGTAACTCGACATTAGACCGAGGAGATTGTCGGCGGGAAAACCTCCTTCGTTAAATTGTGGGTTACTTTTATCGAAGTCCGTGATGGATCTTGGAATGAGACTGGACTTGATCGTCATCTGGACGCTTCCTTCGTGGTCCGAAGTGTCCATCGTCATAATGCTCCCTTTTCCGTGATAGTAGATATCGATGAGTTCGGTCTCAAAATCTCCTTCAATCGCGATACGGCCATTGATGACCATCTGTTCCTCATTCGCGTCCCACCAAATAAAGTATTCATCATTGTCAATCATTGCCTGCAGGTCATCGTAGTCAGGCATGCCGCTGCTGCCCAGGCTCTTGTCTTCCTTTTTCACGCCGTCGCTCGCGTTCCAATAGAAGTTCTTGTCTTCAATCTTGATGTTGTCAATCGTTTTGTAATCTGAGCCGCCGCCCGCATCAAAGCCTTCGAGATAGTAATCCATATGATCTTGACCGCCGTCATCAGCGTATGTTGGAAACTCCTGATTGTTTCCCAACTCCGTTTCGTAGGGCTCAAGGGCACCGTTGTCGCTGAAAATGGTAACGCCCTCTGTGTCATTGCCTGTAAATCCATCGTCTACATAGAGGCCGTCGATAGTCTCTTTGTTGGTGTTTATTCCTTGGTCGTCTTCCTGGCCTATCCAGGCATGTTGGCCCCCGGCGTTGATGTGAACCGCACCTTGTTTTACTCGAAGCGTCGCATTCAATGTACTGTTTCCGTCTCCGTCCACTTCGAGTGCCGGAATATTATTTGTGATGGAGCTGGGTAGACCGTCGTAGCTGTTTCTGATATAGCTATTTTTGGTCAGATTCAGTGCCGTGTCACCGTTGTTAATGTCGTCGCCGAGAATGTGGACGGGACCGTGAACTTTGACCCACTTACTACCCTTGGTAACGTAGAATATGGTTTGCTGCTGGTTCCGTTTGCCGGGACCGCCGAAAATGGCATTGTCCCAGATGCTGGGACCACCACCACCACCATCTTGCTGGCCAAATATGCCCACACCGCGGCGAATAACACTCGCAACCCTACTTATTACATGAATACTGATCATCGTGCTTTCGGTAACGCCGTCGATCGTTCCGTTTCCCACGTTGTCGACCCCGTCGTTGGACCAGTCGATGGTGTATGCAAAGTACTCAATATCCGTTCCGGGCAGTACGAGAGGCGTCACCTCGTCATCATAGAAGGTCGGTATGACGTTTCCGCCATGGTAGGCTTCATCCACCCCAATCCAGCCATCCCCACCATTCGTGAGGTCTTGAAGGCTTAGCGCCATGGCGGACTCCATTCCATGGTAGGCGTCCTTAAAATCTCCGTAGTTGGTGACATGGTTATTGTGCGTTAGCACTCTAATGGAAAGTGAACCCATTAGAAACGTAACCAATGCCAGCAAAATGAGGGCGGCGAACAACGCTATGCCTTCTTGTCCGTTCAAAGCTCTATTTGATTTAGTCATAGTCTTATCCTCCCTTCGACGAGTTCTCGTTTAATTTCGGGGCGTTACGGTTTCCGTAAGATTGGACGTCATTGTCACTCCGGTCCCAGCAGGGCCGGAATTGTCTTGCAAAAAAATTTGAATTTGGACCCCAGTGTCTCCTAACAGGTCAAAGCTGATTCCGTTA
>JYMV01005810.1_pt1 | contig 17320 bp, 14 predicted proteins | sample 338911 | NCBI WGS metagenome assembly JYMV01 (sample SAMN03354496, study PRJNA234377) | hydrothermal vent metagenome | biome: Deep sea; feature: Hydrothermal plumes at the Eastern Lau Spreading Center, Western Pacific Ocean; material: Seawater | place: Tonga | collected 2009 | depth 2000 m m
ACAATATCGGCTGAACAACTCAGAAAAACAAAACAAGAAATTATTATTGGGGCGATATCCGCCTACATAACGGTTTGGCGAGATCTAAATCTATTAAAGGTCGCAGCAAATAACGAAAAAACTTTAGGGGAGCAGTTTCTGGCTACAGAAAAACGGTTTTCACTGAGGGAAGTGACTCGAACAGATGTCTCTCAGGCAAAGGCACGTTTGCAGGATGCAATTTCTCGTCGTATTTCGGCAGATTTAACTCTTCAAGAATCGCTGGCAAATTACGAGGAAACGATCGGGCCAATAATTAACTTGGAAGAGATCTCATGGTCTGTCGATATTCTTGGAGGGTATCAACTTCCTTTCACGATTGAGGCAGCGCGGAATATAGCATACGCGAAAAACTCCGGAATGAAGCAGGTGCGATTGGAACATCAGCTAGCGAAATACACTGTGTTAGAGAAAAGGTCAGCTTTGCTGCCGACAATATCTGTCGAAGCCTCTTTATCGAATGCTCGAAATTCGTTAGCCACCATAGAGAGATCGAGAGACTTGAGCCTCGAAGGCGTCTTAACAGTCCCGCTTTATGACTCTGGAACATCATGGTCTAATTTGGAAAGTGCGAAAATCGAAACACGCATTCTTTTAGAGAATGAAAGATCAAAGAAGCTGACCTTGGATCGTAAGATTTTTTCTCTTTGGAATACCTTGCAAAGGACAGATGGACAAATTTCCTCTATTGAGGCTTCAATCGAAGCTAACAAAACAGCGCTGCAAGGTGTTCGACGAGAAGTTGAAGTGGGTACTAGGACGACGCTAGATCTGTTAGATGCTGAAAATGAGTATGTTCAAGCTGAAGCCAGTCTTATTTCTGCCGCGCACGATAAATCGCAATCCCACTTTTCACTAATGTTTGAATGTGGTCTGTTAGACGAAGCCTTTGCTTATTAATAAAGTCATGTTTTTGATTGCATTCGGTTGAACGTTTCTCAAATTTTCAATTGCAATTCGAATCGAGGCCTCACACGCGAAACCGGTGAAATCTACTCTGTTGTAAAGGCCAGTATTGGGGTTGGAGGAATGAATGATGGGCAGGCTTGAAAACAAAGTCGCATTGATAGTTGGTGCGGGTTCGGTTGGCCCGGGATGGGGCAATGGAAAGGCATGTGCAGTGCTCTTCGCGCGTGAGGGTGCCAAGGTATTTGCAGTCGATATTAATGCAGAGTCGGGTGAGGAGACCAGATCGATAATTGAAGAAGAGGGCGGGGTCTGCAGTGCCTACCAAGCTGACGCCGTTAAATTTAAAGATGTGACCGACATGATGGCGGCTTGTGTTGCCGAGTATGGCGGTATCGACGTACTACACAACAATGTAGGGGGTTCGGTTCCGGGCGGCGTAGTGGATATGCCTGAGGATGTCTGGGACGCTAACATCGATTTGAACCTAAAAAGTGCATTTCTTTGTTGTAAATATGCAATACCGGCGATGCTTGACGGCGGAGGTGGATCGATCGTGAACATTTCTTCGGTTGCAGGAATGCGCTATTTGGGGCGAGATATGATATCTTATCATGCGTCCAAGGGTGGTCTGATGGAGTTCACGCGGGCAATTGCACTCAAGTATGCTGCGCGAGGTTTGCGGGCGAACACGGTGTGCCCTGGTTTGATGAATACTCCTTTGGTAACCGCCCGTATCGCTGACCAATATGGCGATGGTGACGCTGCAAAGATGATTGCGGCGCGTGACGCCATATGTCCCTCGGGGAAAATGGGAGATGCTTGGGACGTGGCTTATGCATCACTTTACCTGGCTTCCGATGAAGCCAAATATGTCAATGGCACGGAATTGGTAGTGGATGGTGGTCTAACCGCTCGGTGCGCATGAGTCACTGACTGTGTTTGAACACCAACTTTTTGTGAATGCGGTTTTATCTGGCCTGTTACTCGGCGGCTTTTACGCTTCCGTTAGTGTCGGGTTAACTCTCGCATTCGGGCATTTAAACATAGTCAACATAGCTCATCCAGCATTTGTAATTCTTGGTTCTTATACCGCGTATATAACCAACCTCTTGTTGGGTCTAGATCCAATTGCCAGTGGTGTTTTGTTTATGCCAGTATTTTTTGCCGGGGGCATTATTCTTTACCGGATTTATCATGTTTGCTTCGAGGCACGTGGGGACGAGTCCCTGCGCGGGTTGGTATTTTTCTTTGGCATCATGTTCGTGATCGAAGTCGGGTTAATCATTGCTTATGGCGTCGATTATCGTTTCGTGGAAGCTGCATATATAGGTGGCACGGTGGGATACGGTGCGATCAATCTTCCGCTGCGGATGGTTGCGCCGTTCATGGCGGCACTGGCGTTGACCCTTGGCCTTCAATTGTTTCTGTCCAGGACTTTTACGGGGCGCGCGATCATGGCGGTGTCCCAAGACCAAATCGCCGTGCGGCTCATGGGGATCAACCCAATTCGTATTAAACAGATTGCTTTTGGTCTTGCCATAATGACTGCGAGTTTGGCAGGTGCCTTGCTCATTGTAATCGGACCCGTTGAGCCATCGATGGGGCGTCAGTATATTGGGCGCGTCTTTGCTATAGCAGTACTTGGCGGGATGGGAAGTGTTCCTGGGACGTTAGTAGCGGCTTTGATTCTTGGAATTGCTGAAAGTTTGACTGCAACTTTCTACGGCCCATCATGGGCGCCAGCTGTGGCATTTGGGTTATTGTTGGGAGCATTGGCGATACGTCCGCAAGGGCTCTTCGGGCGTTAGGCGATGCGTGGGCGAGTATTTTATATCGGTGTGTTTGCAGCAGTGGTTGCAGGGTTGGCTGCCACGCGCCTAGGCGTCAACGAATATTACTTTTTCGCTGGTTACGTGGTCCTGCAATTCGTCGTTATAGCCACAGCCTGGAACATTTTGGGGGGATATGCCGGCTATGTAAATTTTGGTAGCGCCGGATTTTTTGCGATTGGAGTGTATTGCTCCATTGCTCTGATAAAGGCGGTCGATTTGCCATTGCCGTTGTTGATCATGGCAGGCGCAATCGCTGCTGGAATTGTTGGCTTAGCGACAGGATATCTAACACTTCGCCTTCGTGGCGTTTATTTCGCTATTGCTACTCTGGCGCTTGCGATTGTACTTGAGACACTCGTGGCCAACTGGGGTTATGTTGGAGGTGCTGCTGGAACGGTTGTTATGCGTCCCCGTGAGGTTATGTTTTTTGACAGTTACGTAGAATTTTTATTTGTAGTGATGTTGGTATTGGCAGCAGGCGCCATCGTAATTGCTCGCACCATAGAACATTCCCGCCTTGGTCGTGGCCTGCGCGCGATCCGTGACGAGGAGCTTGCAGCCGAATGCATGGGAGTGCCGACACTAAAGCTTAAGCTGGTAGCGACAACCATCAGCGGTGCCTTGATGGGTGCGGCTGGAGCACCATTTTCTTATTATGTGACTTATGTCGATCCAGCGTCTGCCTTCAATCTGTCTTTTGCTGTGAATGCTGTTGCGATGCCTATGATCGGTGGTACTGCTACCTGGGTTGGTCCATTGGTAGGTGCATTGCTACTGGGTTCGATTCAACAGGTCGCGACAGTAACAATTTCTTCCGAACTTAATCTATTAATTGTTGGCCTAATGCTCATTATTTTCGTGGTCTTAGCTCCTGAGGGCTTGGTGGGGTTGGTACGCCGCACAGCAAATCGGGCAAGAAGGAACTGATGCAACCCCTACTCCAGGCAAGTTCGGTAACCAAGTATTTTGGTGGTTTTACGGCACTTGATCAGATTAACATTTCTGTATCAAAGGGGGAACGGCTGGGCCTCATCGGTCCCAATGGCTCCGGCAAGACGACATTTATTAATTGTATTTCGGGTGCGTTGAGGAATGACAGCGGCACAATTATGTTTGATGGTGCCGACATTTCAGCATTGCCTGCGCACCAGCGAATTCGGCGTGGGATTGCGCGTAGTTTTCAGATACCAAAACCGTTCCCCAGTATGACTGTGCGGGAAAATTTACTAATTCCTAGTGAATTCGGCTCCACCGGGGCCAGGTCGAAAGATGCGCAAAGCCCGGAGGAGGTGCTTGCACTGATTGGTCTGACAGAGAAAGTTAATGAAACCGCTAAACACCTGACTCAAGTTGAATTGCGCAAACTGGAACTTGCTCGAGCAGTCGCGGCAAATCCCAAGCTTTTGATTTCTGATGAGGCGATGGCAGGGCTCTCAAATGCTGAGGTGGACGATATTCTTGACATTCTTTTTTCGCTTAACGCCCGTGGCATTACGATCATCATGATCGAGCATATTATGCGTGCGGTTATGCATTTTTCTGAGAGGGTTGTGGTGTTAGACGCAGGTCATAAGATAGCTGATGATGAACCGGGCAGGGTCGCGCAAGACCCTCGGGTCCAGCAGGCGTACTTTGGCGACTAGTATTATCATTGAAAGTTTAGTCGCAGGGTACGGTGCAGCGCGCATCTTACACGGCGTGTCGCTTCGTCTCGAACAAGGCGAAACTGTGGTGTTACTTGGTGCGAACGGAAACGGAAAGAGCACCTTGATAAACTGTTTGATGGGCTTAATACGTCCGACGGAAGGTACAATATCGTTAGAGGAGGACGGGGAAAAACTCAACCTCATCGGCCTCTCCACAGAGGCTATCGTCGATAGGGGCATTGCTTTGGTGCCTGAGGGCCGTCGGTTGTTTCCTAACCTAACTGTTCGGGAAAATTTGTTGTTAGGCGCTTATCGACCGGCTGCTCGGGCAACACGGGCTCAAAATCTTGAATTCTGTCTTGAGGCATTTCCAGCCCTTGCGGACCGCCAAAATCAACTGGCTGCAAGTATGAGTGGGGGTGAACAACAGATGGTTGCACTTGCTCGTGCGTTCATGTCGGCACCTAGATTTCTTATTGTTGATGAACCGTCTGTTGGCCTTGCGCCAATCATGGTCAAACAAGTAATTGCCAAGATCGACGAGTTAAAGTCGGCACATGGTTTGACGGTCTTAATGGCGGAACAGAATTTTAACCAGGCGATCAAAATTGCAGACCGGGGTTATGTGATGGTCCAAGGGCAAGTCGTATTTGAAGGCGCAAATGCGTCTGAGCTGCGGGACAATGATTTTGTTAAGAAACTCTATTTGGGCACCTGAAAATTAAAATTCGTCAAATGTTTGTTTGTCCGTCCACAAAGGCCAGTAAAGTTTCGTTAAAAAGCCTGGATTGTTCTACATTAAGTAAATGGGAGGAGTTTTCAATTACTTCCATTTTTGAATCTTTTACATGTTTGTTTATAACTTCAGATGCTGCTGGCGGTGTACTCGGATCATCAGCACCGACAAGTATGGAGGTCGGCACGGTGATGCGAGCTAGATCTTCAAGTTGATCAAGGATTTTTATTGCTTGGCCACATCCTGCAAAACCCGTTGCTGAAGTGGTTTCAATCATGTGAGTAATACGTTCGACTTCCGCTTTGTTGCTGGTGAGGTACGGCTGCGTAAACCAGCGTTCAATTGTGGTTTCGGAGATCGCAACCATACCGTTGTCTTTGGCTGACTTTATCCGTTCGTCCCACACCGGGGCCATCTCAGGAGCCATACGGCATGCAGTCGCACATAACGTTACACTGTGCAATTTTCCTGGATGATTGGCAGCGAGCAGTTGACCGATCATTCCGCCCATCGATAAACCCACAAAATGGGTTTTCCCAATGCCAATTGCGTCCAGTAGAGCAACGACGTCATCCACTAACAATGCGATGCTGTAGGGGCCTTGCGTCACGCTAGTCTCCCCGTGACCCCGAGTATCGTATCTAAGTACCCGATAGTTTTGTTGCAGTGCACCAGTTTGCAGCCACCACATATCTCGATTGGCAGCCAGGCTATGGCTCATTGTTATCACGGGTGCATTGGCAGGGCCGTCAAGATCGTAACCGATCGAAATTCCGTTCGCTTCGATTTTCATTCATCCACGTCCGCAAAAAGCACTTCGGTCATTGATTTGTTGTTCTGCAATCTTGGCCAGTTTCCATTTTGCAATTCTTAGGAAATAGGTGCAAGTCCTGGAAATTGGGTCGGTATTCATTATCTTGCCCAGAAGCCAAAACGTGGTGTACTCCTGCCATACAGATATGGATCGATTGGGAATTGAAGACGGTGTTCGTGGTGGAACGACGTGACCCGCAAAATATTATATTGCGCGTTCACACTATCGACTTAGCTGCTTCAACCATATCGGTTGGCTGAAGTTGCTGGAGAGATGACGATGACTGCTGAAGTTCTTGTATTGCCGGGCGAGGGGATTGGGCCCGAGGTGATAGCGGAGGCGGTAAAGGTTCTTGAGTGGTTTACAACCTATCGTGACCTGGAACTCAGCATTCGCTCGGAACCCTACGGCGTTGAGGCTTATAAAAGATATGGGACTTTAATTAGGGATGAGGTCTTTGCCGATCTTTTGCAAGCTGATGCCGTGCTATTTGGTGCTACTGGTGGCCCTGAGTTTGATGCACTTCCACGGGAAGCGAAAATCTCTGGTAACTTGTTGGCGATCCGCAAGCATATGGGCGTTTATGCCAATTTACGCCCTGTCATGGCCTATGATGAACTTTCAGACGTGACATCACTTAAATCATCGGCGGTTCAGAATGTAGATTTAGTAGTGGTGAGAGAACTGAACGGAGGAATTTATTTTGGTGAGCCACGTGGGCGTGAACTGATCAGCGATGGCATTGAACGCGGCATAAATACGCTAATTTATACGACACCGGAGATTGAACGGATTGCTCGAGTCGCCTTTGAACTCGCGCGCACACGGCGCGGGCATATACATTCAGTTGACAAGTCAAATGTGCTTGAGACATACAAACTGTGGCGAGACGTTGTGGACCACATCGGGGCGGATGAGTTTCCGGACGTTCCACTCAGCCACATCATTGTTGACAATTGCGCCATGCAGATGATCCGGGATCCCAAGCAATTTGATGTCATTCTCGCAGATAATATGGTTGGAGATATTCTTTCGGATTTGGCTGGTGCTATCACAGGTTCTCTCGGGATGTTACCGTCGGCATCATTGAGCGACTATGACGGCAATGGTCGGCGCCGCGCTCTTTACGAGCCGGTACATGGTAGTGCACCGGATATTGCGGGTCAGGGTATAGCCAACCCACTTGGTGCGATTCTCTGTGTTGGTTTGGTGTTGGAACATTCGTTCGACCTTCCTGGAGAAGCTCGGCTCCTGAAACAGGCGGTTCGCAAAGTGTTGGCAGTTGGGATACGGACCCCGGATATACAGACAGGAAATTCGCGAGCAGTCTCCACAAAGGATATGGGCGATGAAGTGGTGCGGGCTCTAACTAGACTAAGCAATGGCTAATAATAGGGGGTTGGTATGGGTCTGATTGAGCCCGTTATTTCTGCGGATTGCCATATCGATTTAATTTGGCTGCCACCTGAACTTTTTGTAGAGAATGCTCGTTTATCCCTCAAAGATCGCATGCCATATGTAACCGATAGCAAAGATGGACCGATCTGGGTGTCAAGCAGCGGCGCTTATTTCGGTTTGCAAAATGGAATGGGCTCGGGGGGTCGGAAATATGTGCCGGGGGAGATTCACCGCTCTGATCGTATGGCTGCTCAGGGATTGTATGAGGATGGTAAGAACGGCATTCGTCGTCTAACGGATCCGGAGCTTCGGGTTAAAGACCAGGATCTTGACGGCGTTCGTGGGGAGGTGCTCTACGGAATTCTTGGGGCAGCAGCGCGGCTCGAGGATCCGCAGGCGGCGTCTGAGATGATGAGAATTTACAACGAGTGGTTGGCGGATTTCTGCTCCCATTACCCCGATCGCTTTGCGGGAATCGCCTCGATTCCGGGCCACGATATGGCTTCAGCGCTGGCCGAGATCAAGCGGGTGGCAAAGCGTGGCTTGATTGAGGGGATAGAGGTCCCAAGTACCACTGACGCCAAACCGCTTTATCATGAGGATTGGGCTCCGTTATGGTCAGCTGCTTCCGATGCCGGATTGCCAGTTCATTTCCATACTATCGGCGGACCGAAGCCTGATTTTGAGTCAATGGCTCCGCTAGACTCTCGCAGGGCCTTTGCTGTTTTTATTACCGGTTTCCAGCTTAATATGGCCCAGAAACTGATGGAGGTAATCTATGGTGGCCTATTGGAGGCTAATCCCGATCTGATCGTAGTGATCGGTGAAAGTGGTATTGGGTGGATTCCCTATCTATTGGAGCATATGGATCTTGAGTGGGAGGATCAGTTCAAGGATCTCACTTTGACCATGAAGCCATCGGAGTACTGGAGACGTCAATGTCGCGCAACATATCAAAGCGATCCAGTTGGCATTCGTCTGCTAGATCTATTAGGGGAAGAAAACGTCATGTGGGGTTCGGATTTTCCCCATCCTGACGGTGTATGGCCTGACAGCCATGTTTTTATAGACCGAGAGTTAGGTGATTTGCCTAGTACAACGCGTCGGAAAATTGTCCACGACAACGCAGCTACGTTATACGGCTTTCCGCCGTGCCTCTAGTACTCCGTTTCCAACTGCGGAGCTCTCGCCTGCCATTTTGTAATCCGTATCACCTTATATCAAAGTTGTGAGGACCTAGCATCTAGATATCCAAGATGATCTGTTGAGGCAATATTGAGGGCGCGTTTTCGAAAATCCATATAACTTGCATAGATGCGGAGCGCATACGATTTGGATTGTGTTGAAATTGGTTTCAAACTCGGGACAGAGAAGTTTGGTGAAAATGTTATAAGGCGCACGGGATTATTGTTCCGGGCACGTTTATTTAATTGCAGGCCTTATCGGATTAGGTTTTTCTTGGGAAACTCGACCGCTCCATAACCTTGAATGGCACGATATTGGAGGCCGAGACCGGAATCGAACCGATGTACACGGATTTGCAATCCGGTGCATAGCCACTCTGCCACTCGGCCGGTCTATAGCTTACTGCTGATCCCAGCGTAGGGATCGATATAGGCCCGTCTTTTCTAGTGGTCAAGCAAGCGGTAGCAACTTGGTTTTTGATGCTACTAGAATCGTGAGGTGTTGAAGCGCGCCATTGTGTTGCGTTGTGCGCGCCAGTATAAGGCTTATAACGTCAATAACTTGGACCGGTTAAATCGGGTTGTAACAATCAGTCATGCCCGCCCCGTGTATCAAGGTTACGCCAATGATTAATCTAGCATAGCATGACCGCTTTTGGAGTCATGCGCGCCAACATGATTAATGGGCAGATCCTGCCCAATAAAATCACAGATCTGCGGCTAATTGACGTTTTGTCTAAATTGCCGCGTGAATTATTCGTGGCGCAGAGTCAGCGTTCTGTCGCCTATGTAGACGACGATATCGAGATCGCTCCTAATCGTTATTTGATGGAACCTCGGGTATTTGCACGGCTGGTTCAAGCGCTGGCACCTGGTCCTGATGAGGTAGGTCTTTATATTGGTTGCGGGAGCGGATATGGAGTGGCGGTTCTTGCGAATTTATGTAACACAGTGATAGGTCTTGAATGTGATGTTGCATTGGCTGAGCGAGCGAGTGGGCTGTTCGCGGAGCTTGAAATTGATAATGCGGTCGTTGTTGAAGGTCCGTTGGATAAGGGATACGCGGAGCAAGGGCCATACGACTTGGTCCTTATTGAAGGTGCTATCTCGGATGTTCCTTCCGTTATATTGGATCAATTGGCAGAAAGTGGTCGGTTGGCGGCCGTGGTTAGTTCTGGGCAATCTTTAGGTGAGGCAACTATTATCAGGCGAGTTGGCGAGGTTTATGGTAGCCGCGTTTTATTTAACGCATCGTCGTCGTCCTTGCCTGGGTTTGAGAGTGCCCCAGAGTTCACTTTTTGATTTACCACGTCGAGCATGGCACGAGCGCTAATGGATGGGGACAGGGATGCGATCGATTAGAGTGGTAGGAGTTTTGTTGTCCGCAATATTGGTTGATGGGGGTAGCGTTAAAGCGCAAAGTCTAACGGACGCTCTGGTAAATACATATCGTACGAATCCGAGGCTAATGGCAGAACGTGCGGCTCTCCATGCTGCGGATGAAAATGTGCCGCGGGCACTTTCAGGATGGCGGCCAACAGTGAATTTAGAGGCCCGATTTAATCACCAATACACTGATTCAGTTACGGATTTTACATTTTCTGCTGGTGAGCAGACCATTAATAGCAAGTCAATTGCGCTGGAACTTAGCCAACCTTTGTATCGAGGTGGCCGCACGGTAAACGAGACACAAAGTGCAAAAGAAATGGTTTTTGCTGCGCGTGCGCGTGTCACAGAGGTTGAGCAGCAAGTATTATTGGCTGCTGTGACGTCTCATTTTGATGTAGTTCATGCCCAGGAGGTGACGAATCTAAACACAAATAATGAAAAAGTGTTAGCCAGGAAACTTCAAGCGACACGTGATCGCTTCGAGGTGGGTGAGTTGACGAGTACTGATGTCTTTCAGGCTGAAGCTCGGCTAGCCGATGCAACTGCCTCGCGTATTGCAGCTGAGGGCGATCTTTCAATTTCGCGGGCAAGGTATCATGCAATAGTTGGAGTGTTTCCTACCAAACTCGACTTTCCTTCTCAGGAAAGCATGCCAGAATTGTTCGACCTAGACACCGGCCGACAACTTTCGATGCAAAGGAACCCTGAGATCATCGCAGCGGCCCATTATGAACGGGCTGCATTATATAAGATAAGCGTTGCTGCAGGCGTGCTGCTACCGGAGGTTACCTTAGACACTTCGATTGCTCGTGCAGCGAATCCGACAACTTTTACTGACGAGCAAGATAGTTTTCAGATCGGATTGACCGGGCGGATACCCCTATATCAGTCAGGATCCGAATACGCCGAGGTTCGTGAATTGCGAATGATTGCTGTCCAACGCCGGCGAGAGCTCGATACGGTGCGTCGTCAAGTAGAAGAGGATTTTCTGCGGACGTGGGAGCAACTCATGACTGCGCGCGCACGTATACTGTCCTTCAAGGTATCTGTGACAGCCAACGAAGTCGCTCTTGATGGTGTCAATCAAGAGGCAGAGGTTGGTGTTCGGACCATACTTGATGTGCTCGACGCCGAACAAGAATTATTTGAAGCTAAAGCTAATTTTGTGCGGGTACGACGCGATGAGGCTGTCGCCACGTTCAAGTTGCTGAGTATTTCTGGAGGCATGACGGCTGCTAATCTGAACCTACCAGTGGAAATTTATGATCCTGGTCAGCATTACTATCTGGTTAAGGAAAAGTGGATCGGATTCGATGAAGATAACAAAGGGGGCTCTTTCTTTGATATGGACTTTGGGGATTTGCTGAATAAAAGTTCCTTTTTAGACTTTCTAGATTAAGCCTCAGGTGTTTTTTGAGAGTTACGTGCTGCTTTTTTTCGCTCCCGTAGACAAATTTTGGCTGGTCCGACGGTGTGGTCTAATTTAGTCTTAAGCGCTGATTAATGTTCTAAAAGACGTCGAAAATGGCTGACTCTGACAAGCAACAACAACCCTCGACGGAAGATATCCTATCCTCTATCCGTCGGGCCATCTCTTCTGAGGAAGAAGGTGAGCAAACCAGGAGGAAGGATAGCGCCGGCTCAGGGGAATTGAATGACGATGTTGACGCTGAAAAGCTACAAGAACTATCGACGGAAGAAATTCTTTCTTCTATCGGTCGCATTATCTCTTCTGGGGAAGATGGTGGAGGAGCCAAGAGGGAAGCCGGCATCATACCAGGGAAGTCGAACGTAGATATTGGCGCGCTTAACGCTCACGATGATTCCTTCTCATCGGAGACAGAAGCGACTGGACAAACCGAATCGGATAATGAAGTCCTTGAACTTACGGTTGTGATTGAGAACGGAGTAGACGTCGATGTAGCAACGGAAGAGTTGGTGTCGACGTCCACCACCGGCCATCACAAGGAGAGCAGCCCTGATATCACGAGTATCAAGGTCGGAGAATTAGCTACCCAGTTGATGCGGCCGGTAATGCTCGAGTGGCTTAATCAAAATCTTCCGCCCATGGTAAAACGACTTGTGAGAGCTGAAATCGATCGGCTTAAGCAAGAGTCTAGATAGCGTTGACTATGCGCGAGACGCCGCGCAATAACTATGAAATGAGCCAGTTAATACTCGGTGATAGCACGTGCGATTATCCGTACCCGGCGAGCTCGAGCGAAACCTTGAAACTAATCCGGTGTGTGTTGGTATAAATAGTTGATGTTGGACAAATCTTATCAGCCGCAAAAGGTAGAACAACATATCTACGAGATGTGGGAGTCGGCGGGCTTGTTTGCTGCTGGTCAATCCTCCGTCCCTTGGACCGTAATGATGCCTCCACCCAATGTCACGGGAAGTCTGCACATGGGGCATGCTTTGAACATGACGCTCCAGGACATTTTAACACGTTATTTTCGGATGTGTGGGCGAGACGCACTATGGCAGCCAGGCACAGATCACGCTGGCATTGCTACCCAGATGGTTGTTGAGCGTCAGCTTGCGGCCGAAGGAGGTGATGATCGTCGCGTTCTGGGGCGCGATGAATTTGTTCAAAGAGTTTGGCAATGGAAGGAGGAATCGGGTGGAGCTATTGTCGAGCAGTTACGTAGGCTTGGAGCTTCTCCTGATTGGAAACGAGAGCGTTTCACTTTAGATCAAGGATTGAGCCGTGCGGTCCGTTCGGTTTTCGTTAGCCTTTATCGAGAAGGTTTGATCTATCGGGATAAGAGACTCGTTAATTGGGACTGCAAGTTGTTGACGGCAATTTCTGATCTTGAGGTCGAGCAACGCGAAGTGAAAGGCCATTTGTGGCATTTAAAGTATCCCTTCGAAGATGACAGTAGCGCTCATATCACAGTCGCGACTACCAGGCCGGAAACAATGTTTGGTGACACCGGAATAGCAGTGCATCCGGACGACGATAGGTACCGCCATTTGATTGGTAAATTTGTGACATTGCCGCTTGTGGGACGAAGAATCGAAATTGTAGCTGATAAATATTCGGATCCTGACAAAGGAACTGGAGCGGTGAAGATCACGCCGGCTCATGATTTCAATGATTTTGAAGTTGGCCGTCGCCACGGTCTTGAGGCTATAAACATTTTAGATGAGCGAGGTTGTCTCAATGCGAACGTACCTGTCTCCTATCAACGTTTAGACCGATACGAAGCGCGAGATAAAGTAGTTGCCGACCTGAAAGCGCAAGACCTATTGGAGGACATTAAGGATTATGTTCACACAGTGCCATTTGGCGACCGCTCCAACACCGTGATTGAACCATGGCTCACGGACCAGTGGTATGTGGATGCAAAAACTTTAGCAAAGCCAGCAATTGAAGCGGTAGAGTGTGGACGAACCCAGTTCGTACCGAAGAATTGGGAGAACACATATTTTGAATGGATGCGGAACATCCAACCATGGTGCATTTCACGGCAACTTTGGTGGGGGCACCGGATACCGGCCTGGTATGGTCCGAACGGCAACATATTTGTTGCTATGGACGAAACGGAGGCTGTTGCCGCTGCTGAAGGGGAGTACGGTTGTTCTGTTGATTTGGTCCAAGACGAGGATGTCCTAGATACTTGGTTTTCTTCGGCGTTATGGCCGTTTTCGACATTGGGGTGGCCAGATACAAAGCCCGAGGTTGAGCGTCACTATCCGGGTGACGTACTCGTCACCGGCTTTGACATTATCTTTTTTTGGGTGGCACGAATGATGATGATGGGCCTACATTTTATGAAAGATGTCCCATTTCGTGAGATTCACATTCACGCCTTAGTGCGGGACGAAAAAGGACAGAAAATGTCCAAGTCCAAGGGAAATATCATCGATCCAGTTATTTTGATGGATAAGTATGGCACTGATGCTTTGCGTTTTACGCTCACAGCGATGGCAGCACAGGGTCGTGATATTAAATTGTCAGAGCAACGTGTAGCCGGCTATCGAAATTTTGTCACGAAGCTGTGGAACGCCTCACGGTTTGGTGAAATGAATGAGTGCAATTTAAGGAAAAATTTCATTCCGGAAGGGTGCAAATTGGCTATTAATCGGTGGATCGTCGGCGGGACGGTGGAAACAGTTAGTGCGGTTTCTGAAGGGATTGAATCATATAGATTTAATGACGCTGCAGACGCCCTGTATCATTTTATATGGGGTACTTTCTGCGACTGGTATTTGGAGCTAATAAAACCGGTTCTTTACGGGGAGGATGGGCCGCAAAAAGAGGAGACACGAGCAGTATTTGGCTGGGTATTGATGCAAATTCTACGCATGCTTCATCCGGTCACACCGTTTGTCACAGAAGAACTTTATCAAAAGTTGGGTGACAAAGAGGACCTACCCTTAATGAGTCAACGTTGGCCTGACGTTAAAGGTCTTTCGGTGGATGCCGAGGCCAAAGATGAGTTAAATTGGGTTGTTCGACTCGTCGGCGAAATTCGGTCGGTACGAGCGACCATGAATGTTCCGCCATCTGCTAAAATTGGACTCCTCTATAGTACTGCGAATGAGAACACTGTGGATAAATTAAAGACACATGATTTCTCGATTCGTCAACTGGCTGGTTTGTCCACTATCGAAGAGGGTGAAGGTGTCAGTAATAGCGTGGCTCAGATAATACTGGATGAAACGACACTGTTTTTGGCATTGGGAGATGTTATTGATATCACTAACGAGAAAGCTCGTCTTCAGAAAGAGATTACGAAGCTAATCGGAGAGGCCGGAAAGATAAGGAAGAAGCTTAGCAACGAGGAATTTATGGCGCAGGCACCAAGTCATGTTATCGAGAAGCAGCGGGAGCGTCTTCTTGAGGCGGACCAATCACGTCATAAGCTTGAGGAAGCCGTGGGGCGATTAAGCTCGGTATAGAACAGGTAGTGTAGTCGGTGGGAGAGCGTCCAGTGGACCAGGGAAATTATCAGACGATCATAATTGACCGTGAAGATCGGGTGTTGAATTTGACACTAAATCGACCGGAGCATTTGAATGCTGTAAATGGGGCAATGCATGAGGAGCTCTCGCGTGTTTTCTCTGATGCCGCCCGCGATCCAGATTCAGATATTATTGTGCTCACCGGAGCGGGTCGTGCGTTTTGCGCTGGAGGTGATATAGATTGGATGCAAGACGCGATCGACAACCCTCTATCTTTTGAGCGAACGGTTGTCGAGGGGAAGCAGATTATCTTCTCGTTACTAGACTGTGAAAAACCAATTGTGGCTAAGGTCAACGGCGCTGCAGTCGGTCTTGGCGCTACCTTAGCATTATTTTGTGATGTCATATTCGCCGCGAGTGACGCAAAATTTGCGGATCCACATATTCGCGTCGGTTTAGTTGCAGGTGATGGTGGTGCAGTTATTTGGCCACAGCTGATTGGTTATGCGAGAGCGAAAGAATATCTGATGACCGGAAATTCTTTGACCGGATTAGAGTCCATGGAAATCGGCTTGATCAATCACGCAGTATCGGGCAGTGAGCTTGATGAGAGAACGGAGGAGTTCGTTGCGCGTTTGAGAGCAGGGCCGCGCCAGGCAATTCGTTGGACCAAGACAACCATCAATATTGGCTTAAAACAGCTCGCGCATGCCATTATGGATGTTGGATTGTCCTATGAAATGATGAGCAATAAAACCGAAGATCACCAGGAAGCGGTAAATTCATTCCGGGAGAAACGGAAACCTAGTTTTGTCGGGTACTGAAAATGCTGAGTAATAAGGAAAAATTTCGTTGAATTTGCAGGTGATGTTTTTTCTAACAAGTATAGTCCTCCTATCGTCCAAGTTGGTGTTTGCAGACTCAGTTTATATTGACATGGTGCGAGTCGACGGTGAGGATGCGGCGGGTCCTCTAGGAGCTATTTGGGCAGTCGATAGTTGGTTTTTGACGCTTGTCACATTAAATTTCAAGCTTTCTGATGTTCCGTCTGGGAGCTACCAAGTGCGCCTGCATGAGATGCCGGACTGCGATAAACCAGGAGACGTGTACAATCCTTATGGCGATTTTCCGGGTCAGAGAATTGGAGATCTCCTGTCGGAGATGGTTCCAAAAAATGGTGCTCTAACGGGGATTTATGGGATTAAACCGCCGACACTTACGGCAGAGGCACATAAGCTCACGGTGATTGAAATGCGCGGGCACGCATTGCTTTTGCATTCTGGCGGTAATGACGATGTCCTTGCCTGCGGTGTCGTTCGGGAAGGGGAGTGGGAGGACCCGCGTTGACTGCATCGCAAATCGTTCACACATTTTGTGCCACTTCACTTTGCTGTAGTGGATTTTTGGGACGGATAATCGACTAGTCAAAAGAACCTCAAACGAAGTATTTTGTTTGTGTCGGTACGTAACCGGCTGATCAGCAACTTTCGGAGGCATACCTATGTCCAAAATCGATAAGAGTAAGTTACCGAGCCGGCATGCTACCGAGGGGCCTGATCGTGCGCCGCATCGGGCGTTTTATTATGCAATGGGCCTTTCCGAGGAGGAAATTCATCAACCATTCATCGGTGTTGCTACAACCTGGAATGAGACAGCACCCTGCAATATCACATTGCGGAGACAGGCGCAGGCAGCGAAGAGAGGGGTAGCAGCCACGGGGGGAACGCCTAGGGAATTCACGACGATAACCGTCACTGACGGTATCGCCATGGGGCACCAGGGGATGAAAGCGTCATTGGTGAGTCGAGAGACTATTGCGGATTCGGTTGAGTTATGCGTCCGCGGCCACGCTTATGACGGGTTGGTAGGTATCGCTGGTTGTGACAAGTCCTTGCCTGGAATGATGATGGCCATGCTCCGGCTCAACGTACCCTCAGTTTTCATTTATGGCGGTTCCATCCTGCCAGGGCGGTTTAAGGGTCGTGATATAACCATCCAAGACGTTTTTGAGGCGGTAGGCGAGCATTCGAGTGGTGCTATGACCGATGCCGAGCTGCTTGAAATTGAAAAAGTTGCATGCCCGACGGGTGGGTCCTGTGGTGGTCAGTTCACGGCTAATACAATGGCCTGTGTGTCGGAAGCTATTGGATTGGCATTACCTAATTCGACCATGATGCCAGCACCTTACGACTCGCGTGACGAATACGCCGATGCGGCCGGACGAGAGGTGATGAAGCTCATCAAGTCTAATTTACGTCCCCGTGATATCGTAACTCGTAAGTCACTGGAAAATGCCGCGACCGTAGTGGCAGCATCTGGTGGTTCGACGAATGCGGGTTTGCATTTGCCTGCAATGGCGAATGAGGCGGGAGTCGAGTTCGATCTATTCGATGTTGCTGGGATCTTCAAGAAAACGCCTTATATCGCCGATCTTAAACCGGGCGGAAAATATGTCGCAA
>JYMV01038545.1_pt1 | contig 17319 bp, 12 predicted proteins | sample 338911 | NCBI WGS metagenome assembly JYMV01 (sample SAMN03354496, study PRJNA234377) | hydrothermal vent metagenome | biome: Deep sea; feature: Hydrothermal plumes at the Eastern Lau Spreading Center, Western Pacific Ocean; material: Seawater | place: Tonga | collected 2009 | depth 2000 m m
TAAATTCAAAGTAGCACCATCTTCAGTCATATTTACATAGGTTTGATTAGTCGCATCATCATCAGATGCTATTTTTGTAGTGCCAATAAGCTTTACCACATTATCACCATCCATTTTTAATAACTCAGTCTCACCAACCACAAAACTTATTTTGTTGCCCTGTCCTGATTCATTTGTAATGGTAATTACGGATCCTCCGTTAAGGGAAATGTTATCCCCATCCACCCTGAATTCATCCGCTGCATTAACAACGACGTCTTCTTGGCCATTTAAATTCAAAGTAGCACCGCCGTCAGTCATATTTACATAGGTTTGATTAGTCGCATCATCATCAGATGCTATTTTTGTTGTGCCAAAAAGCTTTATCACTTTCTCACCAGCCACAGTCTCCATGGTTAATAACTCATCATCACCATTAATTGCAAAACTGATTTTCTTACCTTCCTCTAGACTTTTAATAGTAATATTCCCGTCATCTTGTACGATTGTAAATTTATTCGAGGCACTTGATCCCAAATGCATACTATTTGTGGAATACAAAGCTCCGTTAATCAACACTACTCCATCAGCGAAATCACCCTCAATTAATGGATCCCCACTAACGTATTCCCCCCCAATATTCCTTTTATTATTAATTATCAGCTTATTCATTGGATTTTGGCCAAGATCTTTACCTGCTTCATATCCAATAAGTATATTACCATGACCATTCGTAATATTATTGCCAGCATCTTTACCAATAGCTATATTGTAATTACCATCTTGTAATTCACGTAGCGTATTTCGCCCAAGGGCTGTGTTAACATTGCCATTACCACCACTATTATCAATATTATACCCTGATCCTCCTCCAATAAAAACATTATCACTCGATTCGCCGTCAACATCTAGAGGCATTGTACTGGCATCATCCAGGTCATTCAGTCGCTGGGCTCCCGGTGGGTTAATCCAGCGACCAAAACCGTCCTCTTCCGTACCTTCCCAAGTCCATACTTTTTCATCATCTCCTGGTTGCTTTATAAAAAATTCACCAAACTCCACCTTATCGTACGTCAATTCTCCATCTGCCAAGTCATCTAGATTCGCGTTTCCGTTTTGTTTATTATCTAACTGATCTTGGACAGTAGTACCATAGGTTAGGCGCCAATTACCTTCAGCTTCCGTCTCATCTGTTGACCCTAGTCGCAAATCACCCAAGGCATTAAATTCCGCGTTAGTAACACTTGGTTCACCACCAACAACCATACCAAAGTTTATCTGTACCGCTTTCAAACCCACTAATAAGGAAGCATCAACGGCAGGTAACTGAGCCTCTGCATTTAAAGCAACAACCTGATTTGCTGCTGTCCCAACATTTACATTAAGCGTATCATTACCTTTCGTTAAATACATACCTGCTTTCCACCATGCACCAGCTTCGCTTCCATCCGACATCCAGATATCACCAGCGATACCTGCTTCACTGATAAAGAAATCACCATATTGAACTCTGCTCGCTGTGACCTTATCCATGTCCTCGTCTTCATCATCTGTACCGCCTCCTCGCAGCAATTCCCAGCTTCCATCATCTTCACTTGTTTTATAAATCAATAGATCATAATTAGCAACATCTGCTTCGGTAGCAGCAACAATATCATCCAGTACATCACTTTGTTGCTGTTTATCATCAAATTGTCCCTGCACATTACCATGAGTGTAAAATTGTACAGGATGATCGTTATCCGGAAATTCTCGGAGATCTGATAATAAATCAAACTGGACATTGCTTACTGGGCCAGGATTTCCTGCTGTAGAATTGATTTGCGTCGCATCAAGCCCATGTAGCAGAGATCCATCCACAATTGGTAATGATCCATCACCACCACCCTCACCAGGGTCAGAGTTATCTACTAGTTGTACAACTTGATATATATCAGTACCAGCATCAACTGTTATATATACTTCACCAGCCTCAACAACATCAAAAGGAAGCTCACTACCGACATTTAAGCCTCCTCTGACCGGATCAGTGTAAACACGGGTAATGTCGGCACCCTCAGTCCATTTGCCCGTATATGGATTATTTACTGCATCATGTTCTTCGTCTGGGTTTTGAAGTTTCCACATCCACATTTCACAGCATCATTAATAAAATATTGACCATGTTCAACTCTATCAGCTGTAATCTTATGCATACCTTCTGATACAAGAGACCAGTTACCACCATCAGCATCCGGATCACTCATCCACATTAGTACATCAGAATCCTCCGGTTGTAAATGAGCAATTTCATCTAATTCGGGATCCTTATGCTGTTTTTCATCCAATTGGTCCTGGATATATCCACCAGTGTACTCAGGACCTTCGTCATGCTGATTTTCTCGGAGACCATCTAATAAAACAAACTCTTCGTTGCTTACTGGGCCAGTAGAATTTCTTGTAGAACTGATTTGCGTCGCATCAAGCCTAAATAACTGAGATCCATCCACCACTGGTAGCGCTGCATTAGTTTCCGCATCATGATCTACTAATTCAAGTTCCACAATATCTCCGTCTTCAGTCCCCGTTTTTATGCTAATTGTGTCTTCGGTTACAGTATTAAAGTGTCTGCTAAAGGTTCTCCAAATGCCAGCTTCATCATTATCCGATGACCAGAACTGGCCATTCACACCCGCAGTATCAATAAAATATTGTCCATGTTCAATGTTTTCAGCAGGAATTTTTTCACCATCAGCATAGTTTTGCAGTTTACGGTTCCAGGCCTGAACATTCCCACTATCAGCAGTTGCCCCGATCTTTAGGCCAAGTTCATCCCGGGCTGTTTCAGCATTAACTATGTTCCATTGGTCTATGCCACCCGCGAGACTAATCATAATCTGATTTTCATCACTATGTTGGAAGGTGGAAATTCGATACAAATCATCAGAATGCGCTTGGACATCTTCATTAATTTCAAGCCCCAGATTAACCCGGGCTGAATCAGCATTAGGCGCACCGGTCCCACCATCTGCTATTGCAATAGGCTCGATCAAACTATCCAACTCAATTCCAACGATCCTTCCACCAGTAATGTTTACACTTTCTGGTTCCTGGATTGACATATCTCCAAGTCCCAAAGTAGCACGAAGGGCAGAATCGCCTTCACTTATCCATTCTCTTTCATCACTATCGTAAATAATAAGATGCCCATGCCCAAGATCCTCATCCTCATCGAGCCTAGCGATATCTTCAAGATCTGAATCATAACGCTGGATGGTAGTACCAATAAGAGTATCCAGAGTATCATGACTAACATAGTCTTCAATAGTAGAGTCAAAAAAGACCTCAGTAACATAGTAGCTTAATGTATCCGTCAGGGCAAAGCTCGCCAGATTAGGTAAACTATCTAAATCCTGATAATTATTGCTAAAAGCGACAAGGGATAATTGCGAGGTTAACGTATAACTAGCCAAACTATCCAATGTAGTATAGTAGCTGAGCGAATCCTTTGTTGCAAACGGCGTGAGGTCAGGAGTATTAAACAGATCAGAGTACTCCCCACTTAGGGCAACATCAGCAAGATCAGCTGTTTTGGTATAGCCTTTAGCAAAATTCGTTGTATCCGACATTACTGAATACAACACAGATGTGATCTGCTGTCGCGGTGACAGAACATTGCCATCAATTTCAATTTCCAGGTAGGAACTCATCGGTACAGTTTCGATGGGGAAACCATTCGAACCCAATAGAGCCGAAACGAGACCATCGGCGATGGTCAATAGGTGCGTCTCACTCCAGAATTCGGATCCTCCTTCTTCCTCATCAAAAAGACGAAAATCAACTGTATACTGGCCATCATTAACTGGACCAGCATTACCAACGGTCAGGAATCCCTGATAGGAAAGGAGCCTAGGCACCCTTTCCATCGAGACAGTTTTGCTGGCGCGACCTCCTATATCATCTTTGGTAAATCTCACCTCGCTGTCACGGAATTTCTGCCCGTGCACCAGCATAGGTATTAATATTAGTGCAAGAATGTAGTTTTTCATGATACTACTCCTTTTATTACTCTGTTGATCTGTTTTTTAACATCAATTTTATATCGCCGTTTCCGACGAACGATAATTATTATTCAAAGGGAAAATCGGGCGGCATACCCAAGTCTTTATCCCCTCCAAAAATGGCAATAGTTAAGCCCCCGACAATAAGGGCGGTAACCGCCAGTACTTCCGGGTGTGATTTATAAAATTCTATGGTGTCATTAATACTTTGCTGGATCCTGGCCTTCAGGTCCTGAGATCCTTTTCTGTCATCCTGCTTTGGTTTCGCTTTTTTACCGGAAAACAATTCCTGTAGTGCTTTTTCTACCGCAGGCCGGATATCGGTCATACCGATTGGAGCACCCTGATTATCCAACACAATAGTGGTAGACAGGTTGATCCGATCAGCCATTTTGAGCGGTACGGCCGCACGCTGGAGTGTTTTCTTGGCGGGCTCGCCACTAGCTGTCTTAAACACAGAATAATAATTCAATTTCAGGGCGTCGTTTTTCTTAAAATCCCATGCAATTACATCTGTTCCACCAACAGCCAGGCTGTTTTCAGTAGCATCAGCGAGAGAATTGCAGCTCACACTGAATACCGGCTCAAAAGGTGATTTTTCCGGTTTCTGGTAGCCACCAGGATAAAAATAATTTTTTGGCGAAGTCGCCAGCGTAGCATACAATTGGGGATCCAGGACATCGATGTACCCCAGTTGCTGAATGGTACTTTGTAGAAATTGATTAATTTGCGCCACCCGTGCAGCGGGCAGTGATCCCGTATTTAGTCCCTGTAGGATAGCTTTCTTTTCCTTGGTTTTACTTATTACGGTTACCCGAACCGAGTCCCGATCCATAACAGCACCCTTTGGTCCGCTAACAGCTAAAAACAGGATATAATGGGAATCTGTGTCTGTAGTAGGCACCTTGAATGATATATCAGGTTCTGTATTTGAAGAGAGTGCGATCCCATCCGGTGCGCGCCACAAGTAGGATATATCCTTGTTGCGGACGGCACCAGGCGCAATGGCCGATATCTGTACCTTGTCACCACTTTGCGCCACCTGATCTTTGAGACCTTTGTAGGAAGCCATTTTACCTGGTTTTGCCTGTATACCAACGAGGTAGTTGGTGTTATACCGACCGTCATTCAATGTTAGCTTGAACAGGAAGATCTGTTCGATCATCACCTCTGGAATGCGAAATCCAATGGCTGTTTCATTCTGCTGCTTGAAATCCACCGCACTCATGGAGGCCCATTTAAAGGATATCTTATCCTGATTTTCGTCGTAGGATTTGCGGGCGTCCAGCGCAAGAGTATCACCGCTTGCCGCGGCAAATAAAAGATCGACTTTCTGGGTCATTTTTTGCTGGGCCGTCGCATCGACAGGACTTAACCGCATTTTACTATACTGTTTCTTAGCGCCAGGCCTTTTCCGTTCACGGGCAACGACTTTAAAGCCTTCAACCACAGCAACAGGAGCCGTACTTGGTATGGTACCCTCCAGCCGGATTGTTTCCTGTTCAGCTGGCGTATCAAATATATCACCTTCCTGCGCAAAAATATTTGTAACCAATAATAAAACTGCAAGCACCCTTACCATACTATTCTCATCTGTTAGTTATAAATTTATACTGACATCCTCAATAAGCACCCAACTGCTACCCACAATTACGTACAGTTAGAAGCAATTTACACGGCATGATGGAATAAGTCCATGATCTACCGCACATAAAATAACTTTAAATAACTCTATAATTTTACTTAATCAGCTGCAATTTTTCACGTCATTCAATAAATCGATCATCATCCCTTTGGACAACCGACCCGTATTTACATTTCGCGGACTGGGATGATAACAACCGATCAAATGAAACCCATTGGGTAATTCGTAAATGGCATGGTGCATAAATGGATGGTCCTTCACTTTTAAATCGAATGAACGACGCCAAAAACGAAGGCAGGCATCAAATGCGATCTTACCCAGGGCCAACATACAATTTGCTTTGGTGAGCATAGCTATCTCCGCCTCAAAATACGAAAAACAATTTCGCAATTCTTCCGCGGTCGGCTTATCCTGGGGCGGAACACATTTGAGCGCAGGGGTCATATAACAATTGTTCAACACCAGGCCGTCATCCCTGTGGTCTGAGTTGGGTTGATTGGCCATACCCACCTCATGCATACACATCATCAGAAAATCTGCCGATTTATCCCCGGTAAAGACGCGCCCGGTTCGATTACCTCCATGGGCAGCTGGTGCCAGACCAACGATTACTATTGCCGCCTTGGGATCACCATACCCCGGCACTGGTTTGCCCCAATAATCCCAAGCCATGAACTGTTTGCGTTTTTCTGCCGCAATTCGAGTTCTGAATTCCACCAGCCTGGGGCAGGTCGTGCAATGAATCAAATTATGATTAAATTGCTTCAAGTCCGATTTTATACCTTGACCCATAATCATAAATTTACCTTTTTAGTGTCGGCTGAACCACCATTGATGTTCATTGCTTCCGCAGGCAAGGTTGTCTAAATTCGCACCCAATTTTAATAAAAGGAATAGAGTACCACAGATGGGAATAATGACCACTATGCGCACCCGGATGCATATTATTTTATGGGCAATACTCATCCTTTTCCTGCTGAGTATTTCCATCGGTGGACTAGTCGGCGGTGTCAACATTGTTGATCAGCTTTTTGGCCGCGTGGATCCAGCCACCGCCATTGGCGTAGTTAATGGGCAAAAAATACCACCTGATGAATTTTCCCGCGCTGTATCGGCCCGGCTGGAACAAATCCGAGACAGCGGTCGTGAACTGACGGATCGTGATTTTGAACAGGCTCGTGACCAGGTCTGGGACGATTATATTCGCGATATACTTATTTACCAGACCATCGATGATCTGGATATTGGGGCTAGTGATGTAGAAGTTTTATACCACTTGCAGAATATACCGCCACCCTTTTTGGTATCCGATCCTGAGTTTCAAACAGACGGTGCCTTTGATCAAGAAAAATATGACCAGGCCATCAATAATCCTGTAGGTAACGAATGGGCCCAGATCGAGCAATTCATGAAAAGTACCTACTTACCCAATATTAAACTGCAGGAAATGATCAATGCGGATGTGATTATCACCGAAGATGATGTCTGGTCAAGCTATATCAAGCAGCATGTTAATTATACCATTGACGGTATCCACGTAACTACCAATTCAGTGCAGGATGATGTACCCGATCCTACAGAAGATGAAATATTCGATGAATATACCAGGCGTATTGATGATTACAACCGCGAAGAAATGCGTACGCTGGAAGTTGCTGCCTGGGAAAAGAAACCATCTGTAGATGATTCAAACCGTGTCCTAAACGATTACTCAGCCATCATGGACCAATTAAATGAGGGCTCTGATTTTGGTGAATTAGCTAATACCTACACCCAGGATCCAGGAAACCAGGTAAGTCCCGACTCTGGCCGGGGCGGAAACCTGGGCTGGTTTGGCAGCGGGCAAATGGTCAAACCATTTGATGATGCGGCATTTGCAGCCAGTACTGGAGATATTGTCGGCCCTGTACTATCCCGATTTGGTTATCACATTATCAAAGTCAATGACCGCCGCACCACGGATGATAAAGAAGAATTAAATGCGTCCCATATATTGTTAAAAATCGAAATGGGGCCCAATACACGTGATGCATTAAAACGCAAATCCACATTGTTCAGCTACGATGCCTCCGATCCAACCATTGGCTTCGCTGCTGCCATTGATTCGCACCAGGTAGAAACCAAAAAATCTGCCAATATCACTGCTGGTTCCAGCGCACTGCGCAATTTCGGTCCTTTCCGAAATGCCGTTCGATTCGCCTTTGACAGCCAATTGGATGATATTTCAGATCCATTGGAAAATGAGCGCTATTTTATAGTAGCCAGATTGGATAGCATATTGCCTGAAGGAACCCGCTCCTTTGAAGAAGTAGAAGGCCAAATTAAGAATTCACTGAATCAGGACCATCGCTTGACCGCAGCCAAAGTACTTGCTGTCCAATTACGAGAGCAGTTTGACCATGGTACAACATTTCAGGAAATAAAAGATAATAATTATAATGTCGATCTTGTATCCGGCGACACAAAATTGCTTATCCGCAGCTTCAATATACTCGGACGCAGCAATTTTCTTGTTGGCGCGTTGTTAAAGGCACGTACCGGTGATGTCATCGGCCCGATAAAGACAACGCGCGGATACGGTATAGTAAAAGTGGTTGATGTATCAGCCATTGATAGTTCCGATTTTGAAATGAAACGGGATGTCATTTACAAGAATATTCGCAGCCAGAATCAAAGCGAAAATTTTCAGAACTGGTATCAGAATCTACGGGACCAGGCTGAGATAGTTGATAACAGAAAATTCTATTTTTAATAAACCTATAATTATCGCGTAAAAAGGCACCCTAAACAGTGCCTTTTTTATTTAAACTATTGCTTTTCAAACTCACGTAAATTTCAACAATGGCAAAAATTGAATCACGAATAAACCCCTCAGCTGATAAATACCAATCTAATTTTGCGCATCATAAAGGACTTGCCGATGATTTGGATGGTGTCCTCGCAGAAATTCGCAAAATGGGTCCACCCAAGCGCATTGAAAAACACAAAGTACGCGGGAAAAAAACTGCCCGTGAACGGATTGAAAATCTCAGGGATCCCAATACACAGTTTGTGGAATTTTCCGCGCTGGCTGCGTACCAGGTCTACGACGAAACGATACCAGCGGCAGGCATCATCACCGGTCTTATTACAATCCATCGCAGGCAGTGTGTCGTTGTAGCCAACGACGCTACTGTAAAGGGCGGCACCTACTACCCTCTCACAGTAAAAAAACATCTTCGGGCCCAGGAAATCGCTATGGAAAACCGTTTGCCATGTATTTACCTAGTAGATAGCGGCGGTGCGTTTCTTCCCATGCAGGATAGCGTATTTCCAGACCGTGATCATTTTGGACGCATATTTTATAACCAGGCACAGATGAGTGCGGCTGGGATCCCCCAGATCGCCGCCGTAATGGGTAGTTGTACTGCCGGCGGAGCCTATGTACCCGCCATGAGCGATGAAGCCATTATTGTGGATAAAACAGGTACAATTTTCCTCGGTGGTCCACCCCTCGTCCAGGCTGCCATTGGAGAGGTATCAACAGCGGAAGAACTTGGCGGTGCGGCAATGCATACCCGTATCAGCGGAGTCGCCGATCATTTTGCGAAGAATGATGATGAAGCACTGGAAAAAATTCGCGGGATCATTGATCATTTTCCGAAATCGGACATTGTTAGCCCTGATGAAATTAAGGAACCGGCCTATGATCAACAGGAAATACTGGGCATTCTAACCAAAGATCACAGGACGACGTTCAAGGTTTTAGAAATTATCGCTCGGATTGCAGATGGGTCTAACATTGAAGAATTTAAAGCCGCTTATGGTAAAACACTGGTCACCGGTTTTTGCAAGATCGGTGGTTACCCAGTAGGTATTGTTGCCAATAATGGTGTGTTGTTTAGCGAAAGTGCGCTGAAAGGCGCCCATTTTATAGAGCTTTGCTGCCAGAGAAAGATACCACTTCTATTTCTACAGAATATTACCGGGTTCATGGTTGGCAAAAAAGCAGAGCAAGGCGGCATTGCCAAAAATGGCGCCAAAATGATCCAGGCCGTCGCTACAGCCAATGTTCCCAAACTAACGGTAATAATTGGTGGCAGTTTCGGTGCGGGGAATTATGCCATGGCTGGCCGGGCCTATCAGCCGCGATTTTGCTGGATGTGGCCCAATGCCAGAATATCAGTGATGGGTGGCGACCAGGCTGCCAATGTGCTGGCAACTATCAAAAAAGAACAGCTGGAAAAAGACGGCAAAAAAGTATCAGCGCAAGAACTGAAAGAACTCAAACAGTCCATTATAGCTAAATATGAAAAAGAAGGACATCCCTACTATGCCAGCGCACGACTCTGGGATGATGGTGTAATTAATCCAACTGATACACGGAGTATCCTGATAAAAGCATTGCAGGCTGTGAATAATATGCCTAGTCCGGACACGAATTTCCCCGTCTTTCGGATGTAAGCGGCTTTTCCATAGGACAGCCACCCAATATATTATTAATCCTGCTCTAATTTGAACAGTCGCACGCCAATCAGCCTATACCTGACCCTGTTATTATCGATGGCAATTTGGGGTTTATCATGGACGAACGCAAAGATCCTGAGTGATTATGGACCATCATCCGTGCTGGCCTTCTGGCGCTTTTTCTTTTCCAGCATTACCATGATTCCAGTTCTATTGATAACCGGTAATGATTTCCGGGTAACGCGCCAGGGTATCAAATATATCTTAACAGGTGCCGTGTTTATCTCTCTTTACAATATTTTCTTTTTCATGGGTACCGATAAAGGATCCGCCAGTGTGGGTGGCATTATCGTCCCGACCTTCAATCCGATTATTACATTCATTATTTCTGTATTGCTATTGAAGCAAGTGGTCTACCGTAAGGATATCATTGGTTTGATACTAGGCTTCGCTGGCGGTGTGATTGTATTACAGGCCTGGAGATTGTCTCTGGAACAAATGATTGCTAACGGCAATTTATTTTTCCTTTGCGCTTCTGTTTCATGGGGAATCATGTCGATAATATCAGGCCGGTCACACGCTCATGTGTCTACACTTTCATTTAGTTTTTGGGTCTATACAATCTCTACCCTGATTTACCTTGGCGCAACCTGGAATAAAGATATTTTACTAATATTCACCTATGACTGGATCTTTTGGGTGAATATGTTTTTCCTTTCTGCCGGCGCTATGGTATTTGGAACTACAGTTTATTTTTTTGGGACTGCCCGATTAGGACCTGAAAAAGCCAGTGCATTCATATTTACGGTACCAGTCACAGCTCTGTTTTTCAGTGTGCTGTTAATTGGGGAACGTTTGGAAGTGATCACCATGATAGGTGGAATATTAACTATGACAGCTGTCTACCTAATCAACAAAAGCCATTCGCGACGAGAGCCAATAGATTAATCTCATCATAAGTTCTGCTTTAGTGTCTCCATCAATTGCTTTGGCGGTTTTACAGCTCTGCCGGACTTATCCGTAAAAGCGTGCATCGTATATCCGCTGACTAGCAATTCATCGAAATTGTTCCGGTGAACCTCATAATCAATTCGCAACCGTGACTTTGGTAAATCTTTAATAATAGTATTTACTACCAGAGTATCTTCGAAATTGGCGCCAACTTTATAATCGCAATGGCTGGTTATTACTGGTAAAAGATAACCCTCATTCTCAATTACCGTTACGTGGATGCCCAGGGATTTCAATAATTCCGTACGGGCAGCCTCAAAATATTCATAATAACGGGCATAATAGACGATCCCCATCTGATCAACATCTTTATAGTAAACTTTGGTGCGATACTCAAATTGTATCATTCTGTTTCCTTATGGACGCCTATCTTCTCATAGCGCTGTATTCTGGATTCAAGAAAGGAACCATCCTGGTTATCATTTTCGATCAGGTCAAGTTCTTCCAGGATGACACTTTTCAGGATAGCGGTCATTGTATCTGGTGCACGGTGAGCGCCGCCGGTAGGTTCATCCACAACACGGTCGCAGATCCCCATTTCTTTCAGATCGGCAGGTGTCACTTTCATGGCATCAGCTGCATCAGGCGCTTTCGTGGCATCATGCCACAGAATTGACGCACAGCCTTCCGGACTGATCACTGAGTACCAGGTATTCTCAAGCATGACCAGACGGTCACAGATAGCGATACCCAAGGCACCGCCGCTGGCACCTTCGCCGATAACAATGGCCAGAATCGGCACATTCAGCTTGGCCATTTCCATTAAATTTCTGGCAATCGCCTCTCCCTGGCCTCGTTCTTCAGCACCAATACCAGGATAGGCTCCCGGCGTATCCACTAGGGCGACGATAGGTAGATTAAATTTTTCCCCTAATTTCATCAACCGCAATGCTTTGCGGTACCCTTCCGGACGCATCATACCAAAATTACGGTACAGGTTCTCCTTTGTATTGCGACCTTTCTGCTGGCCGATCAAAACAACGGAGCGTTCATCAATTTTACCAATTCCGCCAACCAATGCTGTGTCATCTGCAAAACGACGATCCCCGTGCAATTCGATAAACTCAGTCGTGATCGCCTCAATATAGTCCATACTAAATGGACGTTCAGGATGACGAGCCAACTGTACACGCTGCCAACGACTCAAATTACTGTATATCTCCCGTAATTTATTATCCCGGCTTTCTATAAGACCGGCAAGCTCTGCCGAATGATCTTGATCATCTTCGACAGATTGTAATTTTAAGATCTGCTCTTCTAATTCTTTGATGGGGTTTTCGAAATCCAGATAGTAGAGCGCCATATCAGGAACTGAATACAGTTTTCATGATGATTTCAAGATCCATGGTAAAACTTTGATTTTGTACGTAGTAATGGTCCAGGATTTGCCTGTCCTCAGGTTTAAATTTAACGGAGCGGATCCTTTCTAGCCCAGTCAATCCTGGCTGGCAAATGAGATGGGGATCAGGATCACTGGTCTCCACCATACTGGAACCAACCAAACTTAAATTACCAAACAGAACGCCTATAAACAGTGGCAGTTCCTTCAAGAATCCTCCTTTCACATCGAAGATTGTCGCCTCAAAAATGGTTCCTTCGGCGCCCCAGAATTGTTTCTTCCGGCCCTTCCCAAATCCAAATAGGACCACCAGGAAAGGGCTAAAAAGCGTCAGCATCATTCCGGAAATAACCATATCGAATGCGCGCTTGGTGATCCGGTGCAACCGATAGAAGAGCGTATATTCGATATTTACAAATGAAAAATCACCAATATTTTCAATAGATGCTTTCCCCAATAGTATTTCCTGCTGGCGTGGCACCATTCTGTATGTAAGCCGTAGATCTTTAGTCTCATCCATAAGTAATAGTATCTCTTTATTGGTAAACGCCGTTGTAGAAAAGATCAGTTCGCGGATGCGGTATGTCATTACAATGTCCCGCAGGTCAGCAAGCCGGCCCCTAAACCCTACCGGAAGATCATCTTCATCAGTGGGTAATTGATGGTCAATGAAACCTACTACATCCAGGCCCGTATCGAAGCGCTTCAATATATTTTCAGCAATATGGATGCCTTCCTCATCAGCCCCGATGATCAGCGTTTTCCTGGTAAATAGAATGGGGTGCTGTTCTTTTACTGGGCGTAGGTACCCCCGAGACATCAGAAAGTGCACGAATACTCGCCATCCGGGGATAAGTACTGTAATTATCGCAGTGGCGGTTATAATCACCAACCGTGAAAATGCATACTGCTTGAAAAAGTAGGTGAATGCAACCGCTAGAAAGAATCCAGTTATAGATGCAATGATCGCTCGGGAATAAGACAATATATATCGTGAATAAAGCTGGAATAAGGAGCCAACACCAATCCAGAAAAAAATGTAGATTGTAGGCACCAGACCTTTACTTATCGTGATCGGTTCAAAATGGGAAAACCGTAATGGTATAGCCACCATAAAGGCCAGAAACACTACGAAACCATCCAAAGTAAACGAAAGAATCTGTGAACGTTTTTCGCCGATCATTGATAATAACTTCCGCACAAAGATTCCGCAGCGAATAGCCAGTTTCATCAGCCATCCTGACCCGGAGGAAAAATGCTTATCAGCAAACAGTATCATGGCGTTGTAAAAAGCGTTGATACTGTCAAATGGAGCTGATTTTACTGACTCACCCTGGTAATGTACGATCTGTGTTCGTGGTACATAATGGATCTCATAATTATTTTTCCATATCCGGAAGCACAGGTCTAGGTCTTCCCCAAACATAAAAAATCTCTCATCAAAACCGTTCAATTCGTGGAACAACGCGCTTCTGATAAACATACATGATCCGCTGATGGCATCCACTGCATGTACTGCATCCGGATCGAGATAGGTCAAGTTATATTTCCCCGCCCAGCGTGAATTAGGGAAAAGGCGGCTTAGCCCCAGCAATTTGGGTAAGGAAACACTAGCCGTTGGGAATGACCGCTTACAGGCCAGCTGCAATGATCCATCCGCATTAAGAATTTTTGGACCGATCATACCTACGTCGGGATGATCATCAAGATAATCCTGTAATGTGGATATAGTCTCTTCCTGAATAATCGTATCAGGGTTCAGGATCAAGTAATAGTCCCCCTTGGCAACGGCAGCAGCCTGGTTCACAGCCTTGCCAAAACCGACATTATCAGTATTTTCAATGATCTCGATCTGGTGTAAATGGTTATATCTATCCTGTAGGTATGCGACCGTGTTATCATAAGAATTGTTGTCCACAACAATGATTTCCATTTCTTCCATATCAGATTTAAGAATCGCATCAATAGCGTGAGCTACATATTGCCGTACGTTATAACTAACGGTTAAAATGGAAACGGAAGTCATGATTGGTTCTTACTTATGCCAGCCAAATATTTTCCAGATGCGCATGCGCCAGATAACGATCATTGCCTCAAACATAATTCCTCGCGACATTTTTGATTCACCAATGGTTCTATCAGTGAAAATTATCGGGTGTTCGTGCAATGAAAAGCCTTTTTGCCAAGCCCGCCAATTCATTTCAATTTGGAAAGAATAGCCCTGTGATTTGACCGAATCGAAGTCAATTATTTTCAGCACTTTTCTTTGCCAGGCTTTGAAACCTCCCGTAGAATCTTTTACTGGTAATCCAGTAACGATCCGTGAATACACGTTTGCACCATAACTCAATAAGAGTCTCCGGATCGGCCAGTGAATGACACTAACTCCATCAATGTACCGACTGCCAATGACTACGTCATGATCACCAAGTAAATTTACCATAACCTTGATCTCATTTGGATCATGAGACATATCAGCATCCATTTGTACAATTGCGTCATAATTTCTTTCCAAAGCCCATTTAAACCCAAAAATATACGCCGTACCCAAGCCTGCCTTACCAGGGCGTTCCTCCAGAAAAAGGTTATCATAAAGTAGCTGCAATTCGTTCACTAAGTCAGCAGTACCATCTGGAGAATTGTCATCAATGATCAATAAATGATAATCTGAATTGACCTTGAATACAGTCTCAATAAGGGTAGCTACGTTCTTCCGTTCATTATATGTTGGAGATATGACTAATGTTTTCATGATAAAGAATATATTTCGTTCAGTGCTTTTTGCAGTGGCAGCGCTTCAACACCCAGGTCTATTTCGATCTTTTCAGGACGCAAACCACTTTTCAGTGGTCGTTTCGCCAGTTGGTTAAGTGAGGCTGTATCTATTGGTTCTATCAACGTCCGATCAAGTTTGAATGTTTCAGCAATCATCTCCGCGAATGCAAAACGATTTAATAAGTCACGACCACCGTAATGATAAAGACCATAAATCTCATGATCCATGACCCGTGAGATTATGCGCGCCAGATCTACGGTCCAGGTCGGATTATTCCATTGGTCATCCACAACAGTAATCGATTGCCTATTTTTGAGCGAATCTACTACCCAATCCATAAAACTTGCTTTAGTTCTTTCCTGAAAACTGAAAACGACATTGGAACGTAAAATGACCCAGTTCGCATCCGATTGCTGGACCAGATCTTCACCATACAATTTTGTTCGACCATATACGCTTATGGGGTTTACCTCATCCTCTTCTCCATAGGGGCCCTTACTGCCATCGAAAACATAATCAGTAGAAATATAGATGAATCTACCGCTGAAATTATCGAGCAGGTTTTCAGTTCCGCGGACATTTACATCAAAAGCCTGTTCAGGATGCTGTTCGCAGCCATCCACATTAGTCATGGCAGCAAGGTGCACAATCACATCAGGCTGGAACAAGGCAATAGTTTCACGTACCTGGTTTAGTTCAGTAATATCCAGTGCAGTACAACCATCTTTTTCTTCCACCGGGATCATTCTCCCTGCGGCTAAAATTGATTGATCGGAAAGAATATTCCGCAAGGATGTACCCAGTTGTCCGAAGGAGCCAGTTATCAATATACGACTCATTTATGTATTACACTTTTTCAACAAAAAATGACTTGGCAATAATTTCCAGTTGGCGCAGCAGGATCAATTTGTTATTGCCAGGATGGAATATCATGGTGTGGATGTAATACGTTTTATCAGTTAAGCCGTCATAAAATAAATACCCTATGAATGGTCCCCCCTGGGTATCTTCAATTGCTTCCCAGGTACCCGTTACACGCCAGGCAAGCCAGTCATTAAATTGGGTGGTATTCAAATTAAATTTGTATTCACTATAGCGTATACTTCCAAAATATTCTTCAGGAAAATCCATTATATATTGTTTCGCCATTTGGTCATCATTAATGATTGCACCGTTTTCCCAATGTACAGCCAGCCAGCGGAAGGGCATTTCTCGACCAATCCAGAATAATCGCTGCTCTGAACTGTCAACTAGTACCTCGTAACCCCACGGAACTTTTATACCCCAGCCGTATGCTTCATACAAATGTGTTTCCAACTCTTTCTGGCGCGTATTATTAAACATGAAACGTGCTTGGCGATATTCAAATAAATCAGAAAACTGCTGTTGCTATTTCTTTGGCCCGTGCTGCAGTTGGCGTGTTTATGACCATGAATATCTGATTGCGGGCGAATGGATCTTTCGTAAAAATGAACGGCTTTTCTCCAGAAATGGATTGTTGGTATTGTTTGTCCGATAAAATACGCTTAACCAGCGCTACTCCTGGACTGGATAGATCACTGCCAATTGCACCAACTACAACCAGGGTACTATTTTTTATTCTATCAAATTCACGTGGATGGACAAACCTTAGTTTGTAATACGGCTCCGGTTTTGGAGTGTACAATGTATCATTGAGAACAGCGCTAAGAATTTCCTTAATCTTGCCTTCATCTTCCATGGCAGCGATCACAAAGATCTCATCATCTGAACCCAGTGCTTCCCGTTTTGTCTCGCAGCCACACAATAAGAGGACAATCAGTCCCAGGATAATATTTTTTATTTCACTAGTACTTTTATTCGCCATCTAGATACAAAATTAGCGCTTTCCAGACCAAAAACCACTTAATTGCTATAGTCGGCTGGAGAATTTGATATGTAACTTAGCTGCCGATAAAGGATCATCGCGTCCATAACCAATTGTGGCGCTGAGGATGGAACTGATTGACACTTGTGTCAAACCAAACCCAAAACCAATTGGATAAGGTTGATATTCCTTCTGTATAGCGCCTTCGATAAACCCAAATAATTGCAGGTTATTCCC
>JYMV01023752.1_pt1 | contig 17318 bp, 17 predicted proteins | sample 338911 | NCBI WGS metagenome assembly JYMV01 (sample SAMN03354496, study PRJNA234377) | hydrothermal vent metagenome | biome: Deep sea; feature: Hydrothermal plumes at the Eastern Lau Spreading Center, Western Pacific Ocean; material: Seawater | place: Tonga | collected 2009 | depth 2000 m m
CGTCCGCAAAAGTAAAAGAATCAACACCAAATTCCAGCATGATCATGTTTTGGGAAACATTTAATTTATTGTGCGGTAATGAAAACATTAATAAAAAGACAAACACGTACTTTTGATAAATTATTAGGGTCAGAGTTAATTAAAATATAAAATAATCATTTAGTTAATGTCATGGCAAAACCTCTTTAAAACGACTCGTCTGTCGAAAGTGGTTGAGAGTCGAATCTGACTCGGCTAGAATATCTTTCGGAAAGTCAAACCACTCATACTTGAAAAAGATCAAAATGCCGGAACTGCCTGAAGTCGAAACTGTTGTTAGAGAACTACGTGAAGAAATTTGCGGAGATACAATTACGTCTGTAGAAATATTCCGCAGCAATCCTATAGTGCAGGGAGACCTTGATGCGTTTCAGGAACAGTTGAGCGGCAGGAAATTCTTGGATGTTACACGGCGGGCCAAATATTTAATATTCCATTTAGAACCAAAAAGATATTTAGTCGCTCATTTACGCATGACTGGAAAATTCATCGTCAGTGATCCTCTTCCGGAACCGACAAAATATAACCGAATCTGGTTTCATTTAAAAAGTGGACGACTGATGATTTTTGATGATATTCGCTGCTTTGGTACTCTGGAAGTATATGATGATTTGGATGATTCAAAGTCCCTACTAAAACTGGGAATTGAACCTCTTTCAAATGCTATAAATCCAAGTTTTTTCAGTAAACGTCTTGCATCCTCCAAGAGAGAGATTAAATCCGTACTGCTGGATCAAAAAATAGTTGCCGGACTTGGTAATATATATGTTTCAGAAATTTTATTCCATGCAAGGATTCATCCGCAGCGCAGTGCCGGAAGCATCAAGAAAAAAGAATGGTCAATGCTCATAAAATATACAAAATTTATTCTGAAAGAGGCGATAAAAAACAATGGAACTACTATTTCAGATTTCCGCAGAGTTGATGATAAAACGGGGACATTCCAACAATTCCTGAAAGTTTATGACAAAAAGGAGAAACCCTGCACAGAATGCGGTGTACCAATTAAACGCATAGTCCAACAGCAAAGGAGTACATTTTTTTGTCCGGAATGCCAAAAGTAAATAACCAGATCCGATGAAGACAGTTGTTATAAAAATATTTATACTGGTGTGGATTTACTCTTTTACAGGAACTTTATGGAGTAAACCACAAAATATAATCCTGACCGGCTCACAAGGTACAGGTTCACATATTTTTGCGACTGAATTGTCTCGTCTGTGGACTGCGTCCAGGAAAAACCGCAAAATGGAGATAATATCACGTACGGAAATTTCACCAGAAAACCGTCTTACACAACTAACAAATAACAGGGTTCCACTCGCAATCATTGACGCAAAAACCGCGCATGAAAAGTTGAGTAATCATCCTGGTTTGCGTGTGTTGACAGTACTCTGGGAAAATTGGTTGTACATTTTGGGCACTGTACCAGGTCAGTTTCTTTCTCTCGAAAGTACTCAGACTTTACTCGTTCATGATAATTCGCTGTATTTTGCACAAGTCTGGAAGAAGTTAGCGCCACAAACCAAATTAAACTGGTTCAACAGCAGCAGCATTCCGGATTTCAAGGATGGTTTTTCAGAAGAAGTTTTGGCGGTTACCGGTCCGGTACCTTTGAAGGAAATCAACAATTGGCTTGAGCAATTTGCCGGAATTCGCCTTTTAGCATTGGACCGACGATTGATCCGGTCTTTGAATTTTCAGTACCCCTGGTTAAGGCCTAAAAAACTTCCTGCCAATACTTTTTCATATCAATCTGAAGCAAAGGCAGGAGTAGCATGGAATCCAGTTTTAGTAGTGCGAGGGGATTTTCCGAAAGACCTTGCAACCACTTTGCTGAAAATGATTTTTGCACAAAAAGAAGCTCTCAATCCGCACATACTTTTTCAGAATTTACTCCGCACCGACAACATTACTTTCCGTGAAAGTTACCCCTATCATTCTGCGTCAAAAACAATGTTTCGCTTCAAATGAAAACGCAATTTGAACATGTTTCTGTTTTATTGGAAGAAGTAGTCGATTTTGCACCTGAAGCAACTCAGGCAATTTTGGACTGCACACTAGGCGGCGGTGGACACAGCAAACGTTTGTTAGAAAAATTCCCGGAAGCAACGCTTTTTGGAATTGACAGGGACGGATTTGCAGTAAAAGCATCTACCGAGTGTCTGCAAAGATACACGGCACAAACTCGGTTAAACCAGGCAAATTTTTCTGATCTTCCCTCTATTTTCAGTAAGTTAGGAGAACCTCTTTTCGATTATATTGTGGCGGACATCGGACTTTCATCCGAGCAGCTTGCACGCCCGGAGAGGGGGTTTTCTTTTATGCAGGAAGGACCACTGGACATGAGGATGGATCCGGATCATCAGCAGATCACTGCGGCAAATTTGCTCAACAATGCCGGTGAACAAGAATTAATCAGCATCTTGCGTAATTATGGTGAAGAACGGTTTGCCAGAAAAATCGTTGGAAAGATCCTGGCAAGCAGACACATAAAACCACTTGAAAGCACTACTGAACTTACTGAACTGATAAGCAGCAGCATTCCCAGAAAACTACAAAAGAAAGGGCTTAATCCGGCAACTCTAACTTTTCAGGCCTTAAGAATTGCCGTAAACAATGAATTACAGGAACTGGAAGATTTGTTAAAGCAAGCCCCATTGCGAATAAAATCGGGTGGACGTTTGGCCGTCATCTCATTCCATTCTCTCGAGGACCGCATCGTTAAGCAGCAATTCAGAAAATGGGAAAACCCCTGTGTTTGCCCTACTGATCTTCCCTACTGTATTTGCGGCAAAAAATCATTGGGACGAGTCCTCACAAGACGACCGGTAAATGCCTCAAAAAAAGAAGTCGCTGATAATCCCCGCAGCCGCAGTGCTCATTTGCGCGTTTTTGCCTTTGAAAAAACTGTCTCATGATTGAAGTTCGCTTCGATGAAAACTGGAAGGCTTTGATTAACGAAAATCGGCTCCTGGAAATATTAAAAGTTTTTCTATTGAGCTTGTTTGAAAGTGAGCGCGGCATTTCTCTGTACCTCACCGATGATGAGGAAATCCAAAATTTAAATCAGAAATTCCGCGGCAAAGACTGCCCTACTGATATCCTTTCATGGCCCTATTCCGAGAATAATTCTGAAATAGATGAACCAAAATTGAGTGACGCGAATGATGTGGAGTTGGTTGGAGATTTAGTGGTGTCTGCGGAGCGTGTTCGACAGCAAGCTGCTGAAAACGGTTGGGATTTTGAAACAGAACTCATTCGTCTGCTTGCACACGGATGTGCGCATCTGGCGGGATGGGATCACGAGCGTTCCGCAGAAGAAGCCCGTGAAATGCTCGAAATTGAAATCAACCTGTTAAAAGAAGTCGGGCTGGAAAATATTTATTAAGTGGCAAGTACGCTAAGTCCGGCGTCACCCTCAACGCGGTGTATCGCATGTACCAGTGCTTCATTTGAATAGGACTTTCTGGAAAATACAACAACTTGATTGGGAGTTATTTCTCATCAATTCTAAAGCCGATTTTTCTCGACATCGGTTTCGGTTGTTTCAACAGTTGATTTACAATTTGAATAACTTTCTGTAATGATTCACCCTGTGTTTTCATCTCTTGTTCTATTTTTTCAACCTTTAATGCCAGACTCTTATCTGAATACAAAAGTTCCCACATCCGCACAAAAGCCCGCATTATCAAAATGTTGACCTCGATAGCATTCTTGCTTCTCAAAACTGACTAGAGCATCGCCACGCCTTGTTCGCTGAAGGCGAATGATAAATATTTTGCGTGCTCCCCTTTTTTTAAAGTGCCGAAATGGTACCTTAAAGCGGATTGTTCTTCTGAATTTAACTCAAACATGAAATCTGCCGGAAATCGTTCAATATTTCTACGCACCGCTCTTTTAAGTGTTTTTGTTTCCACGCCATACAACTCTGCCAAGTCCCGATCCAACATCACCTTTTCACCGCTTATCAAGATGATTTTACCTGAAATCTGCTCCAACGGTCTCATTTTATTTCCTACATTACTCAAGTAAATCAGAATCAAAATTAGCCCCGAACATACACCCTCTTTAATCGAAATATCAAGTGTTAATAGTAATATGTCAATGTAGTGCTGAATGAAGCAATTCAGAAAAATGTTTTGCGCAATTATGAAGTACCCCTTGCCTCTTTGTGAAATTGTTAAGAGTCTGAGCAATTCAACTCACACCTACACTAAAACACAACTTTCGTATGAATCGTTTTGAATTGTGAAGTATTTGCAGTTGTGACAAAATGGTCAACAGAAATGACGATTTTAAACTATTTTTCAAAGCATCATCAAAAACTTGCGTGTCTATTACAACAACTAATTTATCACCAAAAAAGCCTCCGTGGCTGAAAGTTTCATTTCCGGGGGGCGAGCGTTATTCCTGGATCAAAAAACGTGCAGCAAATCTGAACCTGAGCACCGTTTGTGAAGAAGCAAATTGTCCAAACATTGGTGAATGCTGGAACGGCGGCACGGCAACTTTCATGCTGATGGGCGATACTTGTACGCGTGGTTGTCGATTTTGTTCAGTAAAGTCTGCCAAGAATCCTGGAGCACTTGATTCTGAAGAGCCAATGAAGTTGGCGGAAACTGTCAAAAATATGAATTTAAAATATGTCGTTTTGACAACTGTGGACCGTGACGATCTTCCTGATCAAGGTGCCTCGCACATTGCCCGCTGTATCCGGTGTACTCAACGTGCAAGTCCGGACATGTTGATTGAAATGCTGATGCCGGATTTTCAGGGTATAACAGAACTGGTTCAACAAATAATAAACGCACGTCCGGCGGTTTTGGCTCATAATCTTGAAACCGTCCGGAGCCTTACTCCAGTAGTCCGGGATTCACGCGCGGGTTATGATCAGTCACTGGAGGTATTGCACTACCTCAAGCAGAGCTGTCCGGAAGGTTATACAAAATCTTCATTGATGCTCGGAGTCGGTGAAAGCCGTACAGAAACTTTGCAGGCCATGGAAGATTTACGCAAAGTCGGAGTTGATTTTCTCACCATAGGTCAATATCTGCAACCCTCAAGAAAACATTTGAAAGTCGAAAAATTCGTGCATCCGGATGAATTTGATGAATTGGCGCAACTTGGGGACAAAATGGGATTTGAATATGTAGCGTCCGGACCACTTGTGCGAAGTTCATACAAGGCGGCTGAATTTTACATTGAACGTAAAATCCGGGGAAACGCATGAGTTTTCCGGAAAATCTTACTTTGTCTCCAATCCAGAAAATTTTCGGTGAGGTCATTTTGCCGGGTTCCAAGAGTCTCTCCAATCGAATTTTACTCTTGAGCATGTTGGCTAGAGGGAAAACTGAAATTCAAAATCTGCTCGATAGCGACGACATTCGCCGGATGGTGGAAGCTCTGGAGTCACTTGGAATTGAACTGGAAGAAAATCGTGCAGAAAACCGCATTACAGTTTCCGGAACAGCAGGAATAATTCCGGTTTCAGAAGCCACATTGATGTTGGGAAATGCAGGAACCGCAATCCGGCCTTTGACCGCTGCCATGACTTTAGGTCATGGACGATTTGTTCTGGATGGAGTCCTGCGCATGAGGGAGCGCCCCATCATTGATTTGGTAAATGGACTTTCCCAGCTTGGAGCTAAATTGCACTGTATGAATGGGACAGATTGTCCGCCGGTGGAAGTGATAGCTTCTGGTCTTCCCGGAGGGAAAACCAGTTTGAGCGGAGCAATCAGCAGTCAATTTTTAACTGCGATTCTTTTGGTTGCACCATACGCAAAAAAGGAAGTGCAGATTGAAATCACCGACAAACTCGTTTCTGTGCCTTATGTGGAAATGACTTTGCGCCTGATGGAGCGTTTTGGAGTTGTAGTGAATCACGATAACTTCCAGACATTCCATATCCCGCGCCAAAAATATCGCTCACCTGGAAGCATTTATGTAGAAGGTGATGCTTCCTCTGCATCTTATTTTTTAGCAGGTGCGGCAATCACTAAGGGGACAGTGACAGTTAAAGGTTGCGGCACTGAAAGTATGCAGGGCGACGTGCGCTTTGCGGAAGTTTTAGAAACAATGGGAGCGAAAGTTGAGTGGAGCCCCCATGAGGTCAGGCTGACCGGATCAACTTTAAATGGAATAGATGTAGACATGAATCAAATGCCTGATGCCGCCATGACATTGGCCGTTGCGGCACTGTTTGCTTCCGGTCCGACTGCTATCCGTAACATCTACAATTGGCGAGTTAAAGAAACCGAAAGGCTCAAGGCCGTTTCAACAGAATTACGAAAACTGGGTGCAAAAGTTGAGGAAGGCCACGATTACCTGGTAATTCAGCCTCCAGAAAAAATCCAAGAGACTGATATTGAAACCTATCATGACCACCGTATGGCGATGGCTTTTTCATTGGCGGCTTGCGGGAATTCACCTGTGACGATCAACGATCCCGGATGCGTGAGCAAAACATTTCCGGATTATTTTGAGGTGCTTTCCAGATTATGCAGCTGAAACAAAACGAAAGTAAAAACAAACAACACTGCAGCTAATTTGATGTTGGCAATCCTTAAGTCGCGTTCCACAAAACCCCATTTTGATGATATTCAGAAAGTAAATCCTATGCCAAGTTGCACCTGATTTGTTGTAAAACGCAGACCACTGCTTTCATAACTTATTGAACCTGCCGCTTTCTTTTTTTTTGCTGTACTGAGACTATCTTCCAGGTCTGCCTTGATGTAGTTTGTACGAAAGCCAAGCAACGTTTCAAATCCAAACCCGTGATGCCCCAGCATCAGAAACAGAGAATGTCCTGAAAGATTTTTATGCAGGACAGTTTCATCCGGTTCCTCGCTGTAATTCAGGGTCGTGTCCAGTTTCCCTCCAGCCAATACTCCCGCTCCCCACATCAGCGTATAGTTTTCTCCAATTCCAAAAGCCAAATCAGTATAATTTGTCACGAGCGTTGTTTTCTCCCTGAGAAGCAGAGCGTTGCTTGATGAATTCAGGATTTCATTATCTATCTTTGTGGTAACTGTGGTGTAACCCAGACCGATGCTTTTAAACAAAAAATATAAACTGCCACCACTTGTTTTTGGATCGGCAGTTGTAATTTTCTTGGCGGTAGAAGATAAGGAAGTGTCAGTGAAAATGGTGTGATCTTTTTTTGTTTCACTAATCGGAGAGAGTATTCGTATTCGAATTAAATCAGAACGACCGCAAGCACCAAGTAGAATTGGGAAAAAAATTATCAGTACCGAAAAACGTAAGGCTGACATGATTTCCTTAACTGCTTAGATTACGCATCAAGAAACAACCAAGGCTGTCTGCTCCTTGCCTGCTGTTCATAATCTTGAATTTTTTCCTCAAATTGTAATGTCCAGCCAATATCGTCCAGACCTTTTAGCAAACAGTTTTTCGCAAATGGATCAATCTCGAAAGAGAACTTTTTACCTTCAGGAGTGCTCACCGTTTGCTGCGGAAGATCAACTGTCAGTTGACATCCTTCATTGGCTTCAACTTCTTCAAACAAAGCTTGCACTTCCTCCTGCCGAAGCACTACAGCCAATATTCCGTTTTTCCTGCAGTTACTGTAAAAGATGTCTGCAAAACTGGAAGCAATTACACAATAGAAACCATAATCCTGCAGGGCCCACGGTGCATGTTCGCGACTTGAACCGCAGCCAAAATTTTCCCGAGTCAACAAGATTTTCGATCCTTGATAGCGTGGGAAATTCAGCACAAATTCGGAGTTAGACTCAGTCCCTGCATCATCGAGGTAACGCCAGTCATGAAAAAGATGAATTCCAAAACCGGTACGTTCTATTTTTTTCAGGAATTGTTTTGGAATAATTTGGTCTGTGTCCACATTTATTTTGTCAAGTGGTGCAGCCATTCCGGAAAGAGTTATAAATGCTTCCATTTTTACAGTTAGTACAGGGTTTACCTAAGAAGTTCGCGGGTCAACAAAATGTCCTGCAATCGCGGCAGCGGCAGCCATTAGTGGACTGACGAGATGTGTTCTTCCGCCTTTTCCCTGGCGACCTTCAAAGTTTCGATTGCTCGTCGAGGCACAGCGTTCACCTGGCTTGAGTACATCATCATTCATAGCTAAACACATGGAGCATCCCGGCTGACGCCAATCAAAACCCGCAGCAGTAAAAATTTTATCCAAACCTTCTTCTTCAGCTTGCCGTTTGATAATTCCACTTCCTGGAACAATCATGGCAGACACACTGTCATTTACTTTGCGGCCTTTGACATAATCTGCAACAGAACGCAAATCTTCTATGCGTGAATTTGTACATGATCCAATAAAAACACGGTCAATACTGATTTCCTGAATGGGAAGATTTGCTTTGAGACCCATATATTTCAAAGCTTGCTCAACCGAACTGCGTTCCATTAAATCATTAATTTTTGCCGGATCCGGAACTATGCCGTTAATGTCCGTAACCATTCCCGGATTGGTGCCCCAGGTAACCTGCGGTAAAACATCGTTTGCATCTAGATTAACTATTACATCAAATTTTGCATCAGAATCTGACGGCAACTGTTTCCAAGCTTCGACTGCCGCAGTGAATGCTTCGCCACGCGGTGCAAAAGGGCGATTTTTGAGATGTTCAAACGTTTTTTCGTCAGGAGCAACCATACCTGCACGTGCGCCAGCTTCTATTGTCATGTTGCACAAAGTCATGCGTCCTTCCATCGACATCGCGCGAATGGCTTCTCCTGCATATTCAATCACATAACCTGTGCCGCCAGCAGTACCAATTTTGCCAATGATTGTCAGGATGATATCTTTGGGTGTAACATTTTCCGGAAGCATACCCTCAACTTCCACCAGCATGGTTTTAGGCTTTTGCTGTTGTAATGTTTGCGTAGCAAGTACATGTTCAACTTCAGAAGTCCCAATGCCAAAGGCCAGCGCACCAAACGCACCATGAGTTGCCGTGTGGGAATCTCCGCAAACGATAGTTGATCCTGGAAGAGTCAAGCCTTGTTCAGGTCCCATTACATGCACAATTCCTGTGCGTTCATCTCCTAAATCAAACAGGGTAATCCCAAATTCTCTGCAGTTCTGACGTAAAGTTTCAACCTGGAGTGCAGAAATTGGATCTGAAATCGGTTGGTCCTGATTTTCTGTCGGTACATTGTGATCCGGAACCGCATATGTTGCTTCCGGATGCATCACAGGTCGACCGGCCAAGCGTAAACCTTCAAACGCTTGTGGTGAAGTAACTTCATGCACCAGATGACGGTCAACGTAAACAATCGAATTGCCTTCCTGTTCATAAACAAGATGGGCGCTCCAAATTTTTTCAAACATTGTTTCAGGCATAGTTGGACTCTTAATTTATTTTTTCTCTAAACACACAGATTCGTAACATATATCTTTGCTTAAATTATAACTGTTGATCAATGAAAACTGAAGCTTTTAAGAGGAATCATGCGCAACCGCAAATATCAACAAAAATATGAGGGAGTAAAAAAAATTATTGATCTTAAGTTTGTCTGTTTGCTCAGTTGCACAATAATCAATTTTTCATGACTGTAACCTTATCTGGTTCACACCAATTATTAATCAAACTACGTCACCTCCGCCTGCACCGGCAATGACTATCGAGCCGTCTTCCTCAAGCTTCTTGACAACCTTGATGATTTTTTGCTGTGCTGCTTCCACATCCGATATTTTGGCAGGACCAAGGTTCTCCAGATCATCTCGTACCATTTCCGCAGCCCGTGAAGACATGCTGCTGAAAATAAGTTCTTTGACTGCATCGCTTGCTGTTTTGAGTGCCAGAACCATGTCGGCCTGATCAACATCTTTCATGACAATTTGCATTTGCTTGGCATCAATAAGAGCCATATCTTCAAAGGTGAACATCAATTCCCGGATTTGTTCTGCCAGATCCGGATTTGATTCTTCGATACTCGCCAGAATTCTGGTTTCGGTAGCCTTGTCCACAGAGTTTAAGATTTCTGCTACAGGTTCAACTCCTCCTACACTTGTTGCCATACTACCTGCCGTTTTCATTTCTTCAGTTAAAACCTCATTCATTTCCGCAACAACTCCTGGAGGAATGCTTTCAAGAACAGCCATTCTATATAAGACATCTGCCTGCAAGCTTTCAGGCAATTCTCGCAGGACGGTCGCGGATTGTTCTACATTCTTTAAATAAGAAAGAATAAGCGCAATTGTTTGTGGGTGTTCGGTACGGATATAATTTGAGATCATTATCGGTTCGGCATAGCGCAAAGCTTCAAGGCCGGCATCATCTTCTTCGGCACGCAGATTATCACTTAGCTCTTTAGCCCTGTCTGCTCCCAAAGCCTTGGTCAGAGCGTTCCTGACAAAATCAGGTGAGGTGCTAATGCTAACACCTTCATCTGTCATCACCGAATTTCTATAGAACTCCTCGAGAACAATGTCCAATTCTTCTGGAGCAACATCTGTAAAACGGCTCATATAATAACCGACCTGCTGTATTTCCGCTTCCTCCAAATTTTTCATCACATCCGCTGCCGCGTCTTCACCCAAGGCAAGTAATAGAATTGCAGCCTTTTTTGGGCCTGTCATTTTACCTACGCTCATCTAACCTCACTTGCTTATTTTCTGGTTTAAAATTTTTGACTGTTTAATTGCATTTTGCATAACTTCTAAAAAGTTTTTTTTGGGATCAGCATTTCAGCATTTCAAGAAACTGGCCAAAAAGGTACGATGCATCTCTTGGTCCAGGGGCAGCTTCCGGATGATATTGAACAGAATATGCCGGATAAACTAGTGATTCAATACCCTCAACAGTTTGATCATTCAGGTTCCGGTGGGTTACGCGGACATTCTTGGGTAGCGATTTTTCCTCCACTGAAAATCCATGATTATGACTGGTAATTTCGATTTTTTTTGTTGAATAATCCATCACAGGATGATTGCCTCCATGATGTCCGCATACCAGTTTATATGTCTGGCAACCCAAAGCCAAAGATAATATTTGATGACCCAGACAGATTCCAAAAATAGGTAATTTACCCAGCAAATTTTGAACTGCTTCAATTGCCTCTTTGACTGCAGCAGGATCCCCTGGACCATTGGAAAGGAAAATACCTTCCGGATTCATCTCCAGAACCTCTTCAGCAGAAGTGTTCCATGGCACCACCGTCACACTTATTCCAAGACTGTTCATGATTCGTAAAATATTGTACTTTATACCAAAATCATAAGCAATCACCGTTATAGGTTTAGTCTCCTCTTCAGACGGCCAAAAATAAGATTCACGGGTGGAAACCTGTCTGGCCAAGTTTTGGCCGACCATTGAGGGTAAGTCCAGTGCTTCTTCACGCAGTTCATCCAAAGTGTGAAGGGAATCTGATGGGACCAGCAATCCGGAACATTCACCGCCCGAACGAATCGCCTTTACCAAAGAACGTGTGTCAACTCCCTCCAAAACAGGAATCCTGTGTTTTATCAACCACTCATCCAAACTTTGAGTCGCCCTCCAATTACTACTCATATGACTTAGTTCACAAACAATCAGAGCCGAAGCATGAATGGATTTTGACTCCATATCATCAGCGTTCACACCGTAGTTGCCAATTTGCGGATAAGTCATTGTCACTATCTGGCCGGTGTAAGATGGGTCGGTAAGAATTTCTTGATAACCTGTCATAGACGTATTGAAAATCACTTCACCGGTAGCCTCAACTGGAGCACCCCGTAATTTACCACGGAAGAAACGACCATTACTCAAAACAAGCAGGCCCTCTGTCGTGCCTCCCATTTTTATAGGAGGAAAAGTCTGTGGCATGGAATCTTTAAATCACTTATTCGCAGTTCAGGTTAACTTATCAAATAAACCCAAAGCATCCGGAAACCGAACTTTTGCGGAAATTTCACGCACATTTATATGAGGATATTCCGGAAAAAAATGCGGGGATCACCTTTATTCATTGCCTTTGACAGTGCATGCTCTATGCATGTAAGTTATCCTGATTGAGATGATCTCTTTCGTGTCAGAAAGTATAATCCATTTTGACAGAAACGTCGAGCGCTTCCTTTGAAAAAATGCAAAAGGAAATCTATGATTCTACAACCAAAGAAATTACTAATTTGGTCGGAGCAAAAACTTAATTGCATAAAACGAAACCAACTATTTTACCACTACTTTCCAAAGCCTGAAAATGCATAAATCATGCGGAACTGACTATGATTTCACAAATAAATCACTGTAACACAGGTGCGAATACCCATAATATCCGTTTTAAACCATATGCTATTAAATTTGATTTTTTGCACCTAAAGATGACAATCTTTCGTTTTTAGCTGATATATGTTTAAGATTAAAGTATAAAGCAATTCAAAGGTTGTCTCTTTTTCGATTGATAACCCAAGAAGACTCTATATTTTGACAAAACACCAAATCAAGGAGTGGGACCTTTAGAAGTAATCAAAAAGAAAAGTTAATTGAAAAGTGTTACCGCAACTTTGCGAAAGAAAAGAGGAATTTTGAATAAAATATTTAAGAGCAAATCACAGACAATCAACCCCATTCCAGGCCTCGATTTTCATAAAATTCAAAGGCAGATAATTCAGGCTTCTGAAGACGTCAACAAACTCCGTAACTCTTCCTTTATTTCGAAGATGCGCAAAACTATCCTTCCTGCAGATACTGGTGCAAAAGGAGTGCATGTGGATGCGAGCATCATCGGAAATCAGGCAAAAAATACTGAAATTACTGCTTTGGTTTCAAAAATTAGCAGTGACCCAATTTCAAGTACCGCAAGGGTTAAACTCGTCAGAACCATGCTGCGCGACAAACGGGACTTCCCTTTATCACTCTACCGTAACCTCTTGATTCAAGCATCTCTTACCATTTATTTAGGAGATATTACGCCAGCTACTTTGCAAATTGCCGGACAAACTTACCGTTTATATTTGGAAAAAATCATCAGCACACACAAAAAAAACCTGCTCGTGATTCACTCAAAGCAACTAAAAAATGTAAATCTGGATGTTATCTCCATCAAAGACTTGATAAAGGCTGACGAAGAAGAAGATATTGATGAAAATGAGGCAATGATAATCCAGGAAATAAAAATAACTTTAAAATTGTTGGAATACACAGATTCTCTGGATAAAGACACTCGCGGCAACATCACTATGTCAATGCAATTGAGTGAACTCGATGAATTAACTTCCAAACACAGAGTAAAGAGTTTATTCGGAGGTTCCGATTCATCAAAAAATAAACACGCACTTGTCGTCCGCAAAACTTTAGCTGCTCTTGAAGTAATTAAACGCATTCCGGTCTTACATCTATTCGGGCTGAAGGTTATTGCCAAACTGCAGGAAATCGACAGCAAACTTCCTTTGCCTTATCTAATGGAAGCACGTGTGCATATGCAGGCTTTGCGGATTTTAACTCTCCGGGTGGTGATGAGGGATATAACTGCACGACCAGCGTTGACACCAACTTTCAACAAGGCCATTGTCGCTTACCACAAAGCTTTAAAAAGATCTTCTTTTAAGAACCCAAAACTTGGTGACATCACGGTTCTGGCAGAATTCGCACAAATCTCATACTACGCGTATGAGCAACGTAAAATGCTGAGCCTTGCAAATCATGGTGTTTTGAAAATCCTGGAAATGGGAAAAAAGGCCGTGGATGTGCTTGCACCGGGCAACCGAGCTCACCTCAAGCAGCAAAAGCAGATCCAAACCGCTCTCAAGTCAATGAGAAGGTTTGGTTAGATGTTTTTAATTCCAAACAGAAACCGCATTTTTCTCCCGAAAAACTGGTTGGATATTTGTATCATCAATTCGGCAAGCCTCAATTTATTTCAGGCAAAAGCGGTTCTAAATATTCAAGCACATTCCGGGTGATAATTTGATGTCCTTCTGGGGTGGGATGGATACCATCGGGCTGGTTCAAACTTGAAACACCCCCTACTTCTTTGAGCAGAAAAGGGATCATTGGCAGTTTATAATTTTTCGCCAATTCATGAAAAGAATTCCGGAAAGACTCTGTGTATTCCGTACCGTAATTTAGAGGAATTTGCATTCCGGCAAGTAAAACCAGTATTTTTTCGGACTGCGCTAATTCAATTGATTTGCTTAAATTTTTTTTCATGTGTTCCACGCTTAACCCTCGCAAACCATCATTTCCGCCGAGTGCTAAAATAACTATGTCAGGTTTTGTCCTGATATACCACTTGAGACGGGAATATGCACTGGCACTGGTGGATCCGCTGATTCCGGCGTTAATCACCTTCACTACATAACCTTTCCGCAAGAGTGCCTTTTCAAGCAAGTACGGATAAGCTTCTTCCCTGCTAACTCCAAATCCCTCCGTTAAGGAATCTCCAAGTGCGACAATCAGAGTTTGTGCAAACGCAATTCCGGATAAAAAAATTATTCCGACAATAATCAACAACAGCCGTAAAATTAAATGTCTAAAATATTTCATCTGTCAGTTGGCTTCGAGTTGTTTAAATTGTGTGAAAAAAGCAGAACGTGATTCGCGGCTGCGTTCCTTTTTTACTTCTTCTGTAGTTTCTCCAACTATTGGAACGGAAAGCAGTTCCGGATTTATGTCAAGGAGAAACCGCGATGGTTCCTGCTTGATGCTTTCTCCGTAATACTTACGAGATTTGGCCATGGAAAAAGTCAGTTCTTGCTGTGCCCTCGTGATGCCGACATAGCACAAACGACGCTCTTCATTTTCGCCTGCTTCTTCTAGCGCACGATGGTTCGGGAAGACACCTTCAGACATACCGACCATAAACACAAAAGGAAATTCCAAGCCCTTTGCGCTGTGCAGAGTCATTATCAAAACTTGATTGGCTTTGCTTTCCGTATCGTTGTCACTTTGCGTAAAAAGCGTCACCCGCTCCAAATAACTTTGAAGATTTGCTTCCGGATTTTGTTCAGAGTATTTACGGACGCTTACCAGCAATTCAAGTACATTCAAAACACGGCGCTCACGTACCTTGATGTCACCACTTTGTGTTTCTAGGTATCGAAGATAACCGATTTCATCCAGCAAATCTTTGAAAACAGCACTTAATTTTTCATTGGTAAAACGCTGCTGATAATTGCTGATGATGCCTGCAAACATTTCCATAGTGAAGGCTGAATCTTTGGGAATGCGTTCATATTTTCTGGCACGGCACATCACTTTAAACAAAGGCAGATGCAGTTCCTGACAACACCCATTTGCTTTCATGAGTGATGTTTTCCCAATTCCACGCCGAGGGGTGTTGATAATGCGGTGCAGGCTGACTTCATCATTTGGATTATAAATCACTTTGAGATATGCAAGCGCGTCACGGATTTCTTCACGATCATAAAAACTCGTTCCGCCCAACATACGATATGGAATTTTAGCTTCACGCAACGCTTCTTCAACTACTCGAGACTGAAAATTTGAACGGTAGAGAATAGAATAATCCGAATATCGCCTGCCATGCTGCAAAATTTTTGTGCGAATTTTCCTTGTCACGGCTTCCATTTCTTCCACTTCGGTTTCAGCTTGAAGCCAATCCAGTTTTTCTCCACATGTTTTTTCAGACCAAAGTTTTTTTGGCATGCGCTGAGTATTCTCAGAGATTACCTGATTTGCCGCTGCTATAATATTTTGCGTTGAACGGTAATTTTGCTCCAGACGTACAAGTTTTACTTCCGGAAAATCATTTTCAAAATCGAAAATATTCCGAACTTCCGCACCGCGCCAGCCGTAAATAGATTGGTCGTCGTCACCTACTACACAAAGATTCCTGTGACGTTTTGTGAGGTGCTGAAGTAGTTTATATTGTATCCGATTCGTGTCTTGATATTCGTCTACCATAATATAACGGAAGCGTTCCGTCAAAGAGTCCATGACTTCCGGATGATTCTCAAAAAGGGTCAGCGTTAGATTGAGTATGTCATCAAAATCAATCACGTTGCAACCTTTCATTGTTTTCTGATAGTGACGAAAAATCTTGCCAACCATTTGTTTTTGCAACGATTCCTGTTGCAGCAAAAAATCTTCCGGACTTTGCCCCGCAGATTTTGCCCGGCTGATTTCAGAGTGTACCAACTTCGCATCTATCAATCCGCTATCGTCAATATCATGATCTTCCATAATGGTTTTAATCACCGAATATTGATCGCGCGTGTCGTAAATGATGAAATTTTGACGGTAACCCAAATGATGAATCGACTTACGCAACAGACTCACACCCAACGCGTGAAATGTACTCAAATGCACGCCTTGCTGTTTTCCTGAGAGCATTTCCTGTAAACGTGCCCGCATTTCATCTGCTGCTTTATTGGTGAAAGTAACTGCAAGAATTTGCTGAGGTGAAACCTGCTTTTTCTGGATCAAATGGGCAATACGCTGTATGATAACACGAGTTTTTCCGCTGCCTGCACCGGCAAGAATCATCACAGGACCTTCCAGAGTGGTAACTGCTTCCTTTTGCTGAGCGTTAAGGGCTGACAATGAGTTCATGAAACGGAAAAAATCAATAAAATTTTTGCTTAATTTGTGATAAAGTATTGTTGATCAAACTCAAGTAGTACAGCAAGCCATTTCAAACTTCTGGTTTTCCAAAATTTTTTGTTTAATAAAAATATTGTCAATGACTGCGGATGAAATCCAAAAATTATTACAACGGGAATTTCCCGAAAATCCGCTAATTGTGGAATCTTGTGAAAATCGACGTGCAAAATTGCGCCTGGAAGTCAATCAAACCCATTTACGTCCGGGAGGAACAGTCTCAGGACCGACGATGATGTTGCTCGCAGACACGGCAATGTATGCCGCAATTTTAACAACAGTGGGTGCAGTTGTTTTAGCTGTAACTACAAATTTGAATATTAATTTTTTACGGAAACCCGAACGGAACCGCGACCTTGTAGGAGAATCGTGGCTGATGAAAGTGGGCAAACGTTTAATCGTGGGGGAGGTAATAATCTATTCGCAGGGTGATCCTGAACCGGTAGCTCATGCGACTTGTACTTACTCCATCCCTACTGAATCACAACTGATATAAGATTTGAGCTAAATGTGGTGGATCTTGAGTCTCTTATTATTAGTCGTTCCAAGCCTGGAAATTTGGGTACTTATGCAGCTAACTTTTTTCATGTCGCTCAGCACAATATTTTTGCAATGTGTTGTGACAATGGCGGCTGGAATTTGGTTGACGCAGGGGGAAGATTTTTCGTTATGGTCTTTGGTAGAAAGTGAATTGCGAAACCGGAGGGTTCCTGCTGAAGAGGTTTTTGCGGATTTGCTACT
>JYMV01039910.1_pt1 | contig 17299 bp, 17 predicted proteins | sample 338911 | NCBI WGS metagenome assembly JYMV01 (sample SAMN03354496, study PRJNA234377) | hydrothermal vent metagenome | biome: Deep sea; feature: Hydrothermal plumes at the Eastern Lau Spreading Center, Western Pacific Ocean; material: Seawater | place: Tonga | collected 2009 | depth 2000 m m
TAGAAAATACTCCTCCGATATGGTAAGGATTATATATTTCGGCACCATCTAATAAAATGAGATTTTCATCTGGACTTCCACCGCGGACTATAAGAGCCGCATTAAAATCATTACTGGCACTGACGCTGGGTAATAATTGTAATGTTCTAAATAAATCTGCCTCTACAAATGCAGGTGCTCGTCGAATATCCCGGTTTGTTATATTCACTCTACTGATATCTACTTTTTTTTCAAAACGCATTCTCTCAGCTGAAACTTTAACTTCATCCACATCAATCAATTGAGGAGCTATTTCAATATTCAATCGTATATTATTATTTTCTACTAAAATAAAATTATCAGATATAGCATATCCAATCATCATTACTTTTAGAGTATAAGATCCTGACTCAATTGAAGGGATGATATAATATCCATTAATATCTGATGCAGTACCAATCTCTGTATCAGCAATGACAATATTAGCATACGGAAGAGGTTCCCCTGTTTTTTTATCCTGTATTGTACCTGAAATGGATGCAGAAAAAACATACCCAAAAAGATATGATATAGAAAAAATTAAATATTTCATAGATAATTGTAAGAAAAAAGCTCCCTGAATTTTAGAGAGCTTTCATTAATAATCAAATAATAGAAATAAACTGCTATACCTGAGGAATAATACTTACCTGTTTCTTATCTCTACCTTTTCGTTGGAACTTTACTGTTCCGCTAACCATGGCAAAGAGTGTATCGTCTCCTCCTTTTCCCACGTTATCTCCAGGGTGAATTTTGGTTCCACGTTGACGAACTAAAATACAACCAGAATTAACAAATTGACCATCAGAACGCTTAGCACCCAGTCGCTTGGATTGGCTATCTCTTCCATTTCTCGAACTTCCTACACCTTTTTTATGTGCCATTTTTTATTCCTCTGTTTCTTTTGGTTTTGCCGGTGCTGCTTTTTTTGCAGCAGGTTTTTTTGGAGCAGTTTTCTTTTTAGGTGCAGCCTTTACTGCGGTTGTTTTTTCCCCAACGTCTTTCTTGGGAGCAGCTTCCTTTTTGGTAGTGGTTTTAGATTCTGCAGGCATTGCTGTTTCTTTTGCTGCAGTTTTCTTAACCTTGCCCACTTTTCCAAATTTTAAGATACTGTATTCCTGCCGATGGGTATTTTTCTTCTGATAGCCTTTACGACGTTTAAATTTGAATACAACCACCTTTCTTTCCCGTCCATGAGAAAGTATTTCTCCATCTATTTTAGCGCCGTGTACAGTGGGTGTTCCAACGGTCTTATTCTTTCCATCATCCATATAAAGAATTTTGTCAATAGTTACCTTACTGCCAACTTTTCCATCTACATATGGAACCTTGATAGAATCACCTTCTTCTACCCTAAACTGTTTACCTGCGAATTCTATTAATGCATACATACTTTATTTGTCCTATTTTTTAGCCTAGAAATTTATTTAGTATTTGGTAGAACCCGCAAGCTAAACTTCTTCCGTAACATCTTCTCTTCTTTTTTTAGAATACACCCTAAATTCATGTGGAGGCAAATGTGTATCTTTTTGAATTTCGATTAACATCCAATTTTCCCACATAAAACCGGAAATTACTTTTGACTTGGTTTCATTAATATAGTCCACCATTTCCGGATTTAACGTAATTCTCAATCGTCTATCTTTTGCTTTTACCCTAAATCGTTTTAACCAGTTTTCAAGCCTTGTAAGGGTTGTCTCATGAGACTCTATTCTTCCTAAACCGTTACATGTGGGACATTCAACACTTACCGTATGTAAAAGATTTAATCCAATCCTTTGACGGGTCATTTCCAAAAGTCCAAAATTAGAAAATTCAGTGAGAGATACTTTTGCCCGGTCATTTAATAATGCTGAGCGAAGTTCATTATAAACTTTTTTCCGGTTTGCATTATCTTGAAGATCAATAAAATCAATTACTATTAATCCACCGATATCTCTCAGTCTTAATTGCCGAGCTATTTCCCGAGCGGATTCTAAATTAATTTTTAACGAATTTGATTCATGGTCTTTTTTTCCAATAAATCTTCCACTGTTCACATCAATTACTACCATTGCTTCGGTATGTTCAATTACTAGATGTGCACCAGATTTCATCCAGACTTTCCGTCTTAGAGATTTATCAATTTGTTCTTCAATTTTATTTTTATTGAAAATTGTTCCCTTACCCTTCATCAATTCTAAATTCTTTAATTGATCAGGACTCACATCTTTTAAATATGTTGAAAATCGTTTATACAAGGATTTATCATCAACAATTAATCGTTTAACCTGAGGGGTGAACAAATCCCTAATTACCTGGTCTGAAGTAGTAAAATCACGGAATACAGTAGCAGGGGCTTTTTTCTTCTTTATTTTTTGATCTAATTCTTTCCACTTATCCCACACTCGGTTAAAATCAGATTCAAGGAGAGCATCATCTTTCCCCTGTGCGATAGTTCGAACAATCAAACCAAAATTGTCTGGTTTAAAATCTTTCACCGTTCGCCGGAGTCTGCGTTTTTCATATTTATCGGAAATCTTTCTGGAGATTCCAATATAATTGCCGTTAGGCACCAGAACCATCAAACTTCCTGGTATTGAAACTTCTGTAGTAACACGAGGTCCTTTACCACTGAATGGCTCTTTAATTACCTGAACCAAAATATCATCACCTATGGAAAGATCTTTTTCAGGGTTAAAATTTCGTTTTGTAGTATTTTTATTTTTGGATGGAGTTTCATCATCTTCATCATCAAATGAGAGATTGTTCAAGTTTTCTGGAGATCCAATTTCAGAGAAAGGTAAAAATGCATTGGATTCATATCCAATATCTATAAATGCTGCCTGCATTCCCGGTATTACATTTTGCACCTTCCCCTTATAAATATTCCCCACCATCCGCTCATAATCTGCTCGCTCAATATGGAGTTCAACCAATTTTCGGTCTTCGGTAACCGCTATACGAGTGCCGCCGGCTGAAACATTGATAAACATTTCCTTATCAGTTTTCATCGTCTAATTCCTAATTATATATTTAACTCAAACAGACGGATTGCACCTATTGTGTTGGTGTTCTATGGTATGATTACAGGGTTGGCTTGGGGACTTACAAATTTACTAAATTTAAATATAATACTGATAATCAGGAAAAATATAAGGGTTCCTGATATTATCTCTGTTGAAATAACTAAAAAAACAAGGTATAACAATATAAAAACCAATCCCAACATAATCGAATTTACATAAAAACACCCAATCAAGATCTGTTGATAGACTATAAGTTTACGCTTGTCCTTACGAGGGAAACAATCTAATTCATGGTTATTTTCAATCTATATCTAACAATCTTTTGTTAACATTCATTTTTCTTAATACAGGGTTAAATCCGATAATCACAGTTAACGCAGCTCCAATCCCAATCAATAGGAAAAGTAAATCTGCACCAATGAATTCCAGTATAAAGCCGGTGAGCCCTACCGAAATAGCTGTCGTCCCCATTACTGCCATATAATTCATAGAAAAAATCCTGCCACGGAATTTATCCGGCACAACGGATTGTATTATAGTTGTGCGTGATACCGTTATGAGGGGAATTCCAATTCCATGAATGAGCAGCACTATTATTGCAGCAAATGGTGAATGGACAAAATATAAAAAAGTATAGGTAATACCATCCATTACAATGCCAAACAAGAGAATATAAATGGGGTTAATTTTTTTCACCGCCTTCCAAAACAAGAACGACCCAATTATCATACCAACCGCCATTGCTACTTCTAACTTAGCCAAAACCCCAAAGTTGGCTGTGAGCACCTCCCTGACAAAAACCGGCAATCCAATTATGGCTGGTCCCATAATAAAAATGTTATTTACAAAAGTAAGCAACAGCAGAAGTCGAAGTCCTTTATGGGCATTCACATATTTTAAACCTTCCACTATTCCCTGCCACTTGGGTGGATGTTTCTCATCCGGTATGGTTCTATTAGGCACCCGTATTAGACTAATCAACAAAATTGAGAAAAGAAAACTAATGGCATCGGCGGTGAACAAATGTGTGAGGCCAAACAGAGAAATTCCTACCCCGGCAAATAAAGGACCCAGTAAATGGGACATCTGTCCTGAAACAGAAATTGCTGAATTTGCTGCCGGCAGTTCCTCAGAGGTTGTAATATGAGGAATAAGACTATCCCGTGCCGGGTAAAAAAATGTAGAAAATGTAGATAATGAAAAAGTGATAACTCCAATTAAAAGAGGCGAAATAAATCCGTAAATAAGGGCTATGGGAATTACTGCTACCAAAAGAGCACGAAGGATATCGGAATAAATCATGATCCATTTTCGGTTATATCGATCAACCACAACACCGGCAGTGAGACCAAATATTACAGCCGGGAGGTAGGCACTCATGGAAACAAGGGCTGTTAAACTTTTGGACCCCGTAATATCCAGCATGAGCCAGGGCAGGGCTATCATAAATACTGCATCCCCTGCATGGGAAATTAAATGCCCAAACCACATAAAGGTGAAATTTCTATTTTTTATTATTGAAGCTGACATGAAGGGGAAAAATTAAATTAAAAATACATGTTAATTGTGCACTTTATTATTTGCTCGTATTTTTTAATAATCTGTAAATTTAGCCCTAGTTCAATAACTATTATTTCATAATTAAGTAAGGGAGATTTATTCATGGCATATATTATTGCCGACCCATGTGTAGGAACTTGTGATACCGCCTGTGTGGAGGTTTGTCCCGTAGATTGCATTCATGGTCCTGAAGACAAAGAAGGTGCAGGAGCAGAAGCAAAAGAGCCGGGATTCGATCCCACGGATAAAATGCTCTATATTGATCCGGAAGAATGTATTGACTGTGGCGCCTGCGAACCAGAATGCCCGGTAGAAGCAATTTTTGAAGAAGATGCCGTTCCTGAAGAATGGAAATCTTTCATTAAAATTAATTACGATTGGTTCGGTAGAGACTACGATGGATAACTACAACTTTTAATCAAAATAAAACAAACGGCTGTTTACCCTATAAACAGCCGTTTATTCATCATATATAATGGAAAAAACAACACAAATGACACAGGAAGAAATTCAGAATATACTGAAAGAAATTAAATACCCGGGTTTTAACCGTGATATTGTATCTTTTGGAATGGTGAAAAATATTTCCCTAAGCGATAATACCATTGATATTTCACTTCAGATAAATTCTGAAAACGAAGATTTGCTGAATCAGCTTACATCTGAAATTAAAAACAAGTTTATAAGCCTGGGTGAAAGCAATGTAAATATCCACATTCAAAAACCGCAGAACCAACCGGCGCAGTCCGCTGGTCAGCAAAACCCTGTGAATCAACAGTCCATTCCGGGAGTAAAACATATTATAGCCATTGCCAGTGGAAAGGGCGGTGTTGGCAAATCTACCGTTTCTATTAATATTGCGGCTGCTCTGAGCAAAAAATATAAAGTAGGCGTTCTGGACTTAGATATTTACGGACCCAGTTTGCCTATGTTGGTAGATTTACATCAGCAGCCGGAAATGACTGCCGAAAAGAAATTAATCCCCCTTGAAAAGTTTAATATGCGACTCATGTCATTTGGATTTATCAACTCTGAGAATGCACCTGCCGTATGGCGAGGTCCCATGGTTTCCCGTATGACACAGCAATTTTTCGAAGATGTAGAATGGGGTGAACTGGACTTTCTCATATTAGACCTCCCTCCCGGTACAGGAGACATTCAGCTCACTTTGGTACAAAAATTAGCTATCACCGGTGCGGTAATGGTAACCACTCCTCAGGAACTAGCCCTATTAGATGTTAAAAAGGGGGCGGATATGTTTAGTAAGGTGAATACACCGGTAATGGGAGTTATTGAGAATATGACCCACTTTCTCTGTCCCCATTGCAATGAAGCCAGCAGAATATTCCCCGGGAGTGGCGGTGCAGATGAAAGTAAACGCCTGGAGGTTCCGCTCTTGGGACAAATTTACTTAAGTCCTGAAATTGCACAATCTGCTGATAGCGGCAATCCCTTCGTTTTTAAATATGAAGACTCACCCATTACAGCTGAATATATGAAAATTGCACAACAATTAGTAGAACTGGCTGAAAACTAAATACCGCAAACTCCAGTTTATTAATTCATCTGGAACATTCTTCATTTCCCCTAATTTAACAGCAAATTTAATAATTACCGAAATACAGTCCGTTGTTGGTTTTTCTTTATTATTCCGGTAATTTATCAGGCTGTATTCAAACCTAAATTTGCAGGAAATATAAGATAGAAATCGACACCCATAATATTCCTCGGCATATTGCTATCATAATGGATGGAAATGGCCGTTGGGCAAATGCCAAAGGTCTGCCGAGAATAGCTGGTCATAGAGAGGGCGTTAGAACCGTGCGTAAAATCACCGAAATTTGCGGTGAATTGGATGTACAGGTTCTGACGTTATATACATTTTCGTCTGAAAATTGGAATCGTCCTATTACTGAAGTGAGTGCATTAATGAAACTACTGGTAAGCTCTCTCCGTCGGGAAGTAAAAGAGCTTATGAAAAATAATATCCGTTTTACTGCTATTGGAGATATAGATGAGTTGGACGAAAATGTTCAGAATGAACTATTAGATGCCATTCAAAAAACCAAAAATAACACCGGATTAAATTTAAACCTCGCTTTAAGCTATGGGAGCCGCAAAGAAATTTTATCAGCAGTAAAATTATTATCGAAAAAAATTGTATCCGGTGAAATTGACAGCGAACAGATTAATGAATCCCTCTTCTCTCAAATGCTCTATACAAAGGATATACCTGACCCGGACTTGCTTATCAGAACCGGAGGGGAATTCCGAATTAGTAATTTTCTCTTATGGCAAATCGCCTATACGGAAATTCATGTTACCCAAACCTATTGGCCTGCCTTTGGTAAAAAAGAACTCACCGAAGCAATTTTTGATTACCAGAACCGGGAACGGCGCTTCGGTAAAATATCGGAACAACTCAAGGTGAATGATGGATGAACTCTAATTGTCAATTGTTAATTATTAATGGAATCCCGCAGAAAGCGGGGGTTAATTATAAAATAATATTTTTGAAGCTAATTGTAAATTACTTCCTTATAGTTTGTATTTCTGCGAATCTTTTTTCACAAAGTGATGAAATCCGGATAATGGATATTACCGTAGAGGGAAATCAACGGCTTACTGCACAAGATGTACAACGGAATGCGCGCCTGTATAAAGGGATGACCATTAAAGGACCTGAAATTCAGCAGGCAATTAAACGGCTCTGGAATCTCAAGCGCTTTGGGAATATCCAAATCATGATTGATGATGAGACCGACGAAGGTATTTATCTGCGGATTGTGGTTGAAGAAAATCCCACACTTGGTGAAGTGGAGTTTGAGGGCAATAAGAAGAAGTCCACCCGTACCCTGAATGAAGAGCTTGAACTCAACACCGGGCAAATTCTTTCCGAATATGCTGTTTTTGAAGCAATGGAAAAAATTAAATCGCTTTATGCTGAAAAAAATTATCATTCTGTTAGCATCGATACAGTTTATAGTCCAGGCGAAAAGGAATTTAGCCAAAATTTGAAATTCATTATCAAAGAGGGTAAAAAAACAAAAATCAAAAAAATAGTTTTTGAGGGGAATGAAATTTTTTCAGATAATAAACTTGCTGGCATATTTAAAGAAAACAAAGCCAAGAAGTGGTATGCACCCTGGAGAGGAGCATGGAAAGAAGATTTGCTTCAAAGCGATAAAGACCTTCTATCTTCTTTCTATAAAAATAAGGGTTATCGGGATTTCTACATCCTTGACCATAATATTCAACTTACTGAAAACGGCAAAGGCTATGAAATAGTCTTTAATATGTATGAAGGTCCTCAGTATAAAATTAGAAATTTAACCTGGGAAGGTAATTATATCCATAAAGATCAGGAGCTATCTTCCCGTCTTGGATTTGAAAAAGGAGATGTCTATATTCAGGATAACTTCCAAATGGCATTGTCGGAACGGGTAAGCCCTCTTTATACCGATGCAGGATATTTCTATTTTCAGGTAAACCCCATTTACACGCCGGTTGGAGTAGACTCCCTGGATATTCATTTTGATGTGGTTGAAAATCAAATTGTCCATGTGAGAAAAATTCATATTAAAGGCAATGAGAAAACCCATGAAAATGTTATCCGAAGAGAACTACGTGTGTATCCTGGTGACTTATTCAGCCGTAAAAAACTCATGGATAGTTATCGTGATATTTTTATGCTCAACTTTTTCGAAAATGTAATACCGGATGTAATCCCTGTGAGTGAAGATGAAATTGATATTCAGCTTGAAGTCTTTGAAAAAAGTACCGGCCAGGCAAATTTCTCCATGGGCTATAATGGTGTCTATGGTTTTACTGGAGGTGGCGGATTTGAATTTCCAAACTTCAGGGGCAGGGGTCAGACACTTTCCATTAATTACCAGAGGGGATTAAATGCAGGTTCTAATACAAATTCCAGTTCCTACTATTCCCCCAATAATTACGGTTCTCAGAATAGGGCAGCCTACCAATCTTTTTCTATTAGTTTTACAGAACCATGGTTGTTTGATACTCCCAATTTGGTGGGAGGGAGCTATTTTTATACAGAACGCGGGCAGGGGCAGGGAAATTACCTGCCATTTGATATTCAGCAGCATGGTGGATCATTACGTTGGGGTCGCCGCTTTAAATGGCCCGACTATTTTTTCCGCGGTTCATGGATGATTCGAGGATCACAAAATAAATATATTGCCGATAATCCAGCCGATTTCTCCCAAGGGTTCAATCTTGATGATATTAGTATTAATGAAGAAGATGGTTTCTATTCATTCACTTCTGCCGGTGTTTCTTTTACACAGGTTATTACACGAGATAGCCGAAATCACCCTGAATTCCCCACCAGTGGATCACGATCGATCTGGACAAGTACATTGTCAGGTTCATTTTTAGGAGGTAATCAGGATTACCACAAACATGAGCTTGATTTTAATTGGTTTACTCCCCTTCACAAAAAATTTACCATATCCCAAATATTTAAAATGGGGATGCTGGAAAAAATCGAAGATGCAGGCGGTGAACGATCCATTATTCCGCCAAGTGCTCGCTTTGTAATGGGCGGCACGGGAATCCCCTATGGAGAAATGCTCCGAGGTTATACCGAAAACCGAATAGGTCCTTTTGGCAGCACACGTGGTGGTAATATCATGCTAAAGTATTCCTTAGAACTTCGAGTATCTCTATCAGAGAACCCCACAATCTACGCCCTATCTTTTTTAGACATGGGGAATGTATGGTCAGGCTTTGATGTGCTGGATCCTTTTGATCTAAAGCGGTCTGCCGGTGTAGGAATACGAGTGTTCATCCCCATGCTTGGAATGCTGGGCTACGACATCGGTTATGGATTTGATGCAACGGAGTACGATGCCTATATGAACTTTGGGAAATCAGAACCCCACGGCTGGGAATACCATTTGATTTTTGGAATGCCATTTTAAATTTAATTACTATTAATAAGGAGAATAATAACATAATGAAAATAACAAAATATTTTATCCTCACACTGGCGTTGGCTAGTTTTACATTTGCTGATGTTAAAATTGGATATGTGGACTCAAACGAAATTATGAACAATTTTGATGAGGTTCGACAGGTACAGGCTGATTTAGAAAAGGAGCAAAGACGGTTGGAATCTGAATTTAATGAGCTTGTTTACAGCTTGGACAGTCTCAAACAGGATTTTGACAGACAACGTCTGCTCATGAGTGATACCCGCCGAAATGAAAAAGAAAATGAGATTCTCAACAAAGAGAAATCTGTTCAGAAATTTCAATTAGACAAATTTGGCCCTGAAGGAGAAATTTATAAAACTCAAAATCAATTACTCAAGCCTGTTTTAGCAAAAATTGATGATGCCATTCAAAAAGTGGGCAGTGAACGAGGGTATGATTTTATTTTAGATGCTATGTCTGGCGCATTATTATATGCATTGGATTCACATAATCTCACCGAAGATGTGATGGATGAACTCGCTAAAGCAACTGGCTCAGTAACAGAATAATTTTGTTTACTATTTCTCAAATAGCAGAAACTGTTAACGGAACCATTGATGGAAATCCAGATCTTTCCATTTTGGGAGTCTGTGATTTGAAGAATAGCAGCGCCGGTCATTTATCCTATATTGGATCAGATAAGTATAAGAAATTTTTCCACCAGTCAAAAGCCAACGCAATGCTGGTGACTAAAGACTTTACTATTGAACAAAATGATAAAACTCTCATTCATGTTGAAAATCCGGCAATTAGTTTTATAGAGGTCGTTCATTTATTCCATCCACAGGAGCCCCCAAGTGAACAGATTCACTCCAGCGCCATCATTTCTCCAACGGCTAAAATTGGGAAAAATGTTCATATTGCTCCTCATGCAGTTTTGGAAGATAATGTTATTATTGGTGATAGGGTGCAAATTGGTGCAGGTTCATTTATAGGAAAAAATACAACAATTAATAATAAGACAATCATCTACTCAAATGTGAGTATTTACCATGATGTTATAATTGGGAAACATTGTATAATTGATTCTGGCTCTGTTATTGGGGCAGATGGTTTCGGATTGGTGAAAGATAAAAATACCTACCATAAAATACCCCATATTGGACGAGTGGTATTACAAGACTCCGTGTGGGTTGGACCTAACTGCTGTATTGACAGGGGTACATTATCAGATACCATAATTGGTGAGGGTGATTCACATTGCCCACAATGTACAAATCGGGAAAAACTGTGCTATCGCCGGACAAGTTGGTATTGCCGGGAGTTCTATTTTGGAAGATAATGTTTCTCTCGCCGGACAGGTAGGAATTATTGGTCATTTGGTAATCGGTGCGGGATCAACAGTAGCTGCAAAATCTGCAGTCTTTCAATCATTAGACCCAGGGTCTTTTGTTTCCGGAGTTCCTGCAAGACATCATAAAGAACGACTCCGACAAGATGTAATTATAAATCAGCTTCCCGATATTTTAAACAGAATTCGTAAATTAGAAAAACCACTCCCCATTACTGAGGATAATTCTATTGATATCAAATAAACAACATCCCAGACAGACTACCATAAAAAAAGACATAAGTATTAGCGGTATTGGACTCCATACAGGGGTAGAATCAACTGCAACCTTTAAACCAGCAACTGAAAATTTTGGCATACGCTTTAAACGCCTGGACTTGGAAAACTGCCCCGAGATAGTGGCAGATATTGATCATGTAATTGACATCTCCCGAGGAACAACAATTGGTGTTGAAAACTTTCGCATCCATACTGTTGAGCATATTTTATCGGCCGTTTTTGGACTCCAAATTGATAATATTCTCATTGAATTAACTGAGAAAGAACCTCCTGTAATGGATGGTTCTGCTATTCCATTTGTAGATGTGTTAATCAAGGCTGGTATTAAAACGCAGGACGCTCTTAGAGACGAATTGGTCATAGATAAAACCATAACCTATACGGACCCGGAAAGAGAAGTTGATATTCATATTCTCCCTTCCGATAAATTTCGGGTTACTTTTATGACAGATTATAAGGTGAAATCCTTAGGTACTCAATATACTGCCATGTATTCTCTGGAAGAGGATTTTGTTGAACAATTTGCTCCGTCTCGAACTTTTTGTCTGTTTTCTGAAATTATAGAATTAAATAATTTAGGGCTTATTAAGGGTGGGAGCCTGGATAATGCTATTGTTTTTGTAGATAAGGACTTTGAAGATGAAGAAGTAAAAGATCTTAAAAAGTTATTTAATTTGAAAGATGATTTTTTCATTGGAGAGAATGGTATTTTAAATGGAACTGAACTCCGATTTAATAATGAACCAGTTCGACATAAAGTTGTGGATCTCATTGGTGATTTTGCATTATTAGGAATTCCAATTAGAGGCCATATTATTGCTGCGAGATCCGGGCATGCTACCAATGTAGAACTGGTGAAAAAAATTAAAAATACCTACTCTAAAAAATTAGCCCTGAGAAAAAAACAACGGGAAGAACCTCAGATGACATTTGACGTTGAGTCTCTTATGAAAATACTTCCCCACCGTTATCCGTTTTTACTCATTGACAGAATTTTAGCTCTTGATCCAGGGAAAATTGTACATGCAATAAAAAATGTAACCATCAACGAACCGTTTTTTCAGGGGCATTTCCCTGGTCAGCCTGTTTTTCCCGGAGTACTCATTTTAGAAGCTATGGCACAAGCAGGAGGATTCTTAGTATTAAATAGTATTGACAATCCTGAATCGAAATTGATGTATTTTACAGGAATTAATAAAAGTCGATTTAAAAAAACGGTCACACCGGGAGACCAAATGCATTTAGAGGTTACCTTAGATAAATTTCGACTTGGTACCTGTAAAATTAGCGGGACTGCAAAAGTAAATGATATAATTGTTGCTGAAGCTGAAATGATGGCTTCTGTTGTGGACAGGAGAGACTAATTATCACCCACAATATTTCAACCGCAGCACTTGTTGACCCTTCTGCCAATCTGGGGAAAAATATTTATGTTGGTCCATTTGCAATTATTGAAAAGAATGTAACCATTGGTGATAATACGTGGATTGATGCCTATGCCCATATTAAATCGTACACAAGCATTGGAAAAGATTGCAGAATTTTTAATGGGGCAGTAGTGGGGGAAATTCCTCAAGACATAAAATTTGACGGTGAAAAATCAGAACTCATCATTGGTGATTCAACCACAATACGCGAATTCTGCACCCTGAACAGAGGTACCAAAGAAAGTGGTAAAAGTGAAATTGGTAATCATTGCCTGTTAATGGCTTATGTGCATATTGCCCATGATTGTGTCATTGGAGATCATAGCATTTTAGCCAATGGAGTTCAACTGGGTGGCCATGTTGAAATTGGCAAATATGTAACCATTGGAGGTATGACCCCGGTACATCAATTCTGTAAAATTGGAGATTTTTCTTTTATTGGCGGTGGCTTCAGGATTGTGCAGGATATCCCTCCCTTTATTTTGGCAATGGGTGATCCGCTGAAATTCAGTGGATTGAACTCTGTTGGTCTGCGCAGAAACAATTTTGCACCTGAAGTTAGAAAACAAATTAAACAGGCCTATCATTTCATCTATCAGTCAGAGATGAACCGCAGCCAGGCAGTATCCCAAATAAAGAGTGAGTTTAACGCAATACCCGAAATAAATCAAATCATAGAATTTATTAATAATAGCGAAAGAGGATTGGTCTAAATTCTGATGAAATATCTTGTTCTAAGTTTCTTAGTTAATTTTCTCTTCTGCATTTCTGATGCCTCCTTTGCTGCAGAATCCAGTATTATTCCCTTTCAGCTTTCACCCGGTTCCAGGCCCATGCTTCATTTAGGTGGCTTGCAGAATGAAAATGGAGTAAACCCTGTGAGCGGTTTACAAATTCAACCTACCAGTAACCTATTATTGGGAGGGGTTCTATCTCCTCGGAAAAATGGTGATGACCTATCCATTTATTACCATGTATTAATTGGGTATATCCCAAATTTTAAGATATTAAAATTCTCTACTAATATAATTCAGGTAGGTATGCATAGATATCGTTTTAGTGATGATGGTGGATCGCGTTGGTTCAGCTTTTCAGTTACTGAGGCTGCCCAACTTGGAAGTCTAAATTTAAATGTTTGCTGGAATAAACTATTCACTCAAACCTGGGAAAGAAATACTGTTTTAGTTTCAACTAAAATTAAATTATTAAAGGATATGTATTTACAACCTGGGGCAATTGCCTTTTTTACACCAAATTTTAACTATTCCCCATTTATGTTGGTGAGTATCAATTTATGAAATCAATCGGACTATTAGGATCTACTGGCTCCATTGGCGTGCAAACATTACAGGTTATAGACACCTTCCCTGGTGAATATGGTATCAAGTACCTAACTGCAAATAAAAATGTAAAACAATTAGCAGAGCAAGCCTTAAAGTATAATCCGGACACCATTTGTATAGTTCAGGAAAATTTTAGCGAGGAGTTAGAAGTATTATTGAAAAATACTGATATCACCATAACCAGTGGTAGAAACGCTCTATTGGAATTAGCCGGAAGAAATGATGTGGATTTAGTTATGAACGGGTTGGTAGGAGCTTCCGGGATGGAGCCAACCATCGAAGCGGTAAAAAGCGGGGTTGATGTTGCCCTGTCAAATAAAGAATCAATGGTAATGGCCGGTGGAATTATAAATGACCTTCTGAAATCAAATTCATGCAATTTATTTCCTGTAGATAGTGAGCACAGTGCCATTTGGCAATGTCTCAAGGGAGAAAATAATAGTGAAATAAAACGGCTGATTCTCACTGGATCGGGTGGACCATTTCGCACAACACCAAAAGAAGATTTTAGCAATATTACATTGGAACAAGCATTACAGCATCCCAATTGGGATATGGGAAATAAAATAACCATTGATTCTGCTACCATGATGAATAAGGGCTTGGAAGTAATTGAAGCCTATTGGCTTTTCGGAGTAACCTCCAACCAAATAGATATTGTTGTCCATCCTGAATCTATCATTCATTCCATGGTTGAATTTGTTGATGGGTCTATAAAAGCACAATTGGGTGTGCCGGATATGAAAATTCCAATTCAGTATTCCCTCACCTACCCTCACCACTCTCCTGCCAATTGGGAAAATCTGGATCTTGTAAAAATGGGCACTCTCCATTTTGAAAAACCCGATTTAGAAAAATTTCCCTGTATTCGATTAGCCTACGAAGCATTGGGAAAAGGAGGTTCCTCCCCCATTGTTTTAAATGTAGCTAATGATAATGTGGTGGCTGCTTTTTTAGATGGTTTTATCCCATTTACCCAGATACCCATTCTCATTGAGGATGCAATCAACAAACATGATTGGATCAGCAACCCCGATCTGGAAGCGATTTCAAAATTAAGTAATTGGACCTCTCAATTTATTCACGAACAAATTACAACCTATGCCTAAACTATATATTTTATTGAACACAATTATATGATAATTACAATTTTCTCATTCATTTTTGTCATTGGCGTCCTGGTATTTTTCCATGAGATGGGCCATTTTCTGGCGGCTAAATCTGTTGGCGTGAGAGTGGAAAAATTCTATCTGGGATTCAACTTTTTTGGTCTTGGCTGGAAAAAAATGTATAAGGGAACCGAATACGGTATTGGACTTTTCCCATTAGGTGGGTATGTAAAACTTGCCGGTATAATTGATGAATCCATGGATACGGAATATACCGGCGCTCCAGATGAATTTAAGTCAAAAAATATGTTCCAAAAGATTTGGATAATGTCCGCTGGAGTATTAATGAACTTTTTATTAGCTATCCTCATTTTTACTCATCTTACCTATCATAATGGAATTGATGACCCTGACCCCCGGGCGGTTGTGGGAAAGGTGTATCCTGAGTATCCTGCTGAAAAATTAGGCTTACAGGAAAATGATGAAATTTTATCTATTAATGGTATTCAAGTTGCCGATTGGGAAGCAATGACAAAGGAAATCCACAACCACCCCAAGGAAGAAATTGAAATCAGTTGGATGCGAAATGGTGAGCTAAAGGCAGCTAAAATTACAACTGAATCCACTCCACAATTACTTGGTGATGAACTGGTTGAGCGGGGGATGATTGGTATTATCCCGATTCTAAATAATCGTGAGGCAGGACTTATTGAATCTTTTTCGGTTGGAATAAGCCAAACATATTATTTTCTAAATTTAACTTATCGAAGTTTGTTAGCGCTTTTCAAGGGCAATGTATCCATAAAAGAAATGGCTGGCCCAATAATGATAGCTAAAATAGCAGGTGAGACAGCATCTGCCGGCTTAAATGCCTTACTGGGATTAATGGCATTTATCAGTATTAACTTGGGGTTTATTAATATTCTTCCTGTTCCGGGGCTGGATGGTGGTCATGTAGTTATCGCTTTAGTAGAGGGAATTATTCGCAAAGATTTACCTTTAAAAGTAAAAATGGGTATTCAGCAGGCTGGATTATTTCTTTTATTATTGTTATTTATCACTATTATGGTAAACGATATTCAGAGGTTATTTCAATAATTGTTAATTTGATACAAGGAGATAATGATGAGTAAAGACAAATTTCTAAATTCTGATTACAAACCGGATGAAAATACCAAGCAGGAAATTGAAGCCCTTCATAAGGAAGGAGTATCATTATCCGGTGTTCAATTAAAATATGCGGATATGAATAATGCCAAACTTGTGAATGCAGATTTATCAGATTCAGACTTAACCCGTTCAGACTTTTCAGGTGCCAGTTTATATGGTGTGAATTTAGAGGGTGCTAATTTATTTAAAGCCAGTTTTGAAGGTGCAAATTTAAAAGCTGCAAATATGAAAAATTGCAATTTGCTGGGTGTGGATTTTTCGGGAGCTAAATTAAACAATGTGGATTGGGGAGAAGAGCATAAGGTTATTAATGAGATTGAAGCTGAAGAGGCAAATGCTGCTGGAAATAAACAAACAGCTATTGATAAATATAAAGAAGCAGGGGATGTGTATCGGAACCTGAAAATTAATCTGCAAGCCCAAACTTTAGGTGAAGATGTGGGACAGGTATTTCTTCGTGAAATGATAACCAAGCGTAAACAATTACCCCTTTTTTCACCCCTCAGAATTGCTTCAAAAATTGCCTACCTCACTACTGGATATGGTGAAAAAATAGGAAATATATTATATACAGTAATTGGAACAATAGTTTCCTGTGCCTTTCTGTATGGTATTGAAGGCGTCAGATATGGCGATAAATTATTAAAGTTTGAAGGCACACAGAGCTTTACTGAAATGCTGAATATTTTCGGAGACCTTTTCTATTTCTCAGTAGTGGTCTTTTCCACAGTTGGATTTGGAGAAATACTGCCCATAGGCCCCATTGGAAAAACACTCATGATTTTTGAGGGATTAATTGGCGGACTTATTCTTGCTATTCTAATTATTGCGGTATATAAGCACCTCATGGATAGATAAACATATTTATTAAATAATATTAAATAATTTAGTGGAGTAATTATGGAGTTTATAGGTAATAAGAGTATTTATTTTATTGTATCTTTTTTATTTATTATGAATTGTGGAAATAATAATCAAAAAGTATATAAGCAATTTGATACCATGGATATTTCAACAACACAATTTAGTCAAGAAGATGAATCTGCATGGAATGGCGGACCTGGGTTTGAAGTTTATGCAGAACAATTAGGTTG
>JYMV01043768.1_pt1 | contig 17293 bp, 11 predicted proteins | sample 338911 | NCBI WGS metagenome assembly JYMV01 (sample SAMN03354496, study PRJNA234377) | hydrothermal vent metagenome | biome: Deep sea; feature: Hydrothermal plumes at the Eastern Lau Spreading Center, Western Pacific Ocean; material: Seawater | place: Tonga | collected 2009 | depth 2000 m m
TCGGTAATCCGGAAACACCTGTTGTTGGATTTGCTGGAGACGGGGCCTTCGGAATTTCAATGAATGAAATGACTGCAATTGGACGCAGTGAGTGGCCCGGCATCACGATGATTATTTTCAGAAATTATCAGTGGGGTGCAGAAAAACGTAACTCAACACTCTGGTATGATGATAATTTCATAGGGACAGAACTGGATAAGCAAGTTTCTTTCGCAGAAATTGCAAATGCTTGCGGTGTCAAAGGAGTTATGGTTAAGACGATGGATGAACTGACTACTACTTTGGCTGCTGCAGTTAAGGCGCAAATGGAAAAGGGTGAAACAACTTTCATAGAAGCAGTGCTGGATCAGGAATTAGGCGATCCTTTTCGTCGTGACGCCATGAAAGCACCGGTTCCTGTGGCAGGAATCAGTAAGGATGATATGTGTCCACAAAAGTAAAGCAGACTTAGTTTTTAAATGCAGTCGAACAATCAATAAAATTTTCATTTAGTTTGTTTGCAGATTTTAACGATTATTACGGCTGATTAATTAATACAATACATAGAACAGGAAAAAATGGAAGCACAAAACATGAACACGCCGGACTCTCTCTGGCGTCCGATGACTCAGCACAAAATGCTGTTGAAAAATCATCCAAAACACATTGTGAAAGCTGAAGGCTGCTTCATGATAAATGAAGACGGAGACCGTATTCTTGACGGTACGGCAGGGTTGTGGTGTGTGAATGTCGGTCATGGTAGAAAAGAAATAGCTGAAGTGGCGAAGGCACAAATGGAAAAACTGGCTTACGTTATTCCGGTTATGACCAGTGATCCTGCTGTAGAACTGTCAGCAAAAATTCTGGATATGCTGGGCATGGAGAAAGGTCACGTTTATTTCACAAGCAGTGGTTCCGAAGCCAATGAAACTGCATTCAAAATGGTACGTCAGTACCATTTGCTGACAGGAAATCCCCGCAAGCATAAAATAATTTCCCGTCACCGTGCTTACCACGGAAACACGCTGGCCACTATGACTGCTACAGGACAGGCAGAACGCAAGATCGGTTATGAGCCGCTGGCTCCAGGATTTTTACATATTGCACCGCCTTATCCGTATCGGAGACATCCAAAGTTGACTGTTGAAGAACACGGGGCAGAATGTGTCAAATATCTGGAGGACACAATAATTTATGAGGGGGAAGAAACTATTGCGGCCTTTATAATGGAACCGATGATTTCCGGAGGTGGAGTAATGATTCCTCCGGATAATTATTTAACAGAAATCAGGAGGGTTTGTGATAAATACAATGTGCTTCTGATTCTGGACGAAGTTGTTTCCGGATTCGGCAGAACCGGAAAAATGTTCGGGCACGAACACTGGGGTGTCAAAGCGGACATCTTTACCTTTGCCAAGGGTTTGGCCAGCGGTTATATGCCGGTTGCCGCTACCGTCGTCAAGGAAAACATCTTTGAAGCATTTTACGGCGAAGCAAGTGAGCTCAAGCATTTCCGGCAAGTAAACACATACGGTGGTCATCCTGTTGCAACCGCAGTAAGTTTAAAAAATATTGAAATTATCGAACGTGAAAATCTGGTAGCCAATGCCGCTAAAATGGAACGCTATATCAGGGCAGGTTTGAATGAATTCGCGGATCATCCTTTTGTAGGTGAAATCCGTGGAAGGGGATTACTGTTGGGAATAGAACTGGTTTCTGACAAGGAAAATAAAACTCCTCTGGAGACGGCACGGTCAAATGCAATAGTTCAGAACTGCATGAAACAGGGTGTCCTTGTGATGCGTAACGGCTTTACCGTTCCGGGATTGGATAATGTTATAATAATGGCGCCGCCTTTGATACTACAGGAAAGTGAAGCAGATTTGCTTGTGGATGCTATCGGAAATGCCTTAAAACAGGCTTTAAACTAAAACGGCGGACCTGTAGGAACAAATACACTGTACGTCGGTTATTTTGCAGTTTTTCAGCTCATAGAAAAATATAACAATTCACCAGTATTTGAAGAAAAGGATAAAATGATAATAGGTGTTCCAACAGAAATTAAGGAAATGGAAAATCGGGTTGGAGCGACTCCGGCAGGGGTGGCTGAACTAGTGCGGAACGGCCACCAGGTTTGTGTAGAAAACAACGCTGGTATCGGCAGTGGTTTCAGCAATGATGAATATAAAGAGTCTGGTGCTGCCGTGGTGGACTCAGCTGAAGAAGCTTGGGCCTGCGAGATGGTTTATAAAGTTAAAGAACCGCTTCCGGATGAATATGGTTTTTTTCGGGAGGATTTGCTTTTATTCACCTATTTGCATTTGGCCGCCGAAGGAGCATTGACAAAAGCGCTCATGGAAAGTAAAACAACCTCCATTGCATACGAAACTGTACAGCTTCCTGACCGAAGTCTGCCCCTACTTACACCGATGAGTGAAGTGGCCGGACGGATGGCTATACAAGTCGGTGCCCGTTTTCTGGAGAAATCACAGGGCGGACAGGGTGTTTTGCTTGGCGGTGTTCCGGGAGTAGAACCGGCGCAAGTCGTGATTATCGGCGGCGGTGTAGTCGGCATTAACTCAGCTAAAATGGCCGTCGGCATGGGTGCAAAAGTTACCATTCTTGATGTAAGTGCTGACAGAATGCGCTATCTTGATGACGTGTTCAATGGACGTGTTCAACTGGTGATGTCTAACAGTTATAACATTGCCAGGTCCGTTGAAAGTGCGGATCTGCTGGTTGGCGGTGTTTTGATTCCGGGAACAAAAGCACCTCATCTGGTGACTGAAGACATGGTCAAAACTATGAAAAAGGGATCTGTGATTGTGGATGTGGCCATTGACCAGGGTGGTTGTATCGAAACCATCGATCGTGTGACTTATCACAGCGATCCGGTTTATGTACAGCACGGTGTTGTTCACTACTCTGTAGGCAACATGCCGGGTGCAGTTGCAAGAACCTCGACGATGGCATTAACAAACGTCACCACACCCTATGCTGTTCAATTGGCCAATAAAGGCTGGAAAACGGCGTGCAAGGAAGATCACGCCCTTGCTTTGGGACTGAACACCCATGCAGGAAATGTGACTTGTAAGGGCGTTTCTGAGGCTTTTGGTTATGACTTTGTTCCTCCGGAACAAATATTATAAGTTTACATGATCTAAACTTAGCCTCTAGTTTCAGTGTCTTAGCTAGTTTACTGAAACGAACATAATTCTGTTTTCAAATATTTATTTTACGGAAATGAATCAATAAATTGATGAGTTCAAAAACCGTGGTAGCCGCGGCGAGTGCAGTCAACTCCGCGTGATCATAGGCTGGAGCGACTTCCACAACATCGGCAGAGATTATTTTAAGTCCGTTCAAACCCCTCAAAACCCCGAGTAATTCCCGCGTTGACATTCCCGCAATCTCCGGGGTGCCCGTTCCTGGAGCATGTGCCGGGTCTAATACATCAATATCAATTGACAGATATATTGGATTATCCCCCACCAGATCCCTGATGCGCTTGATGACGTGATCCACACCTTCATTTTGGAATTCGTCGCAATGCACAACTTTGAATCCTAATTCTTCATCATTTATGAGATCATCCCGGCTGTATAACGGGCCACGAATTCCGACATGGATTGAGGCGTGATCGAGGAACAGTTTTTCTTCAGCTGCACGTCGAAACGGAGTACCGTGAGTATAGGGTGCACCAAAGTAAGTATCCCAGGTGTCAAGATGCGCGTCAAAATGCACGAGCGCCACAGGTCCGTGATAATGATTTACCGCACGCAGCAAAGGCAATGCAATAGTATGATCACCACCCAGACTGATAATGCTGCCCACTTTTCCCAAAAGATCTGTCGCGGCAGTCTGGATTTGACTCACTGCTTCTTCAATATTGAAAGGATTGCAGGCTATGTCTCCTGCATCAGCAACTTGTAGTTCTGCAAACGGTTCTGTGTTATAAGCCGGATGATATTGAGTACGCAAATGTCGTGAAGCCTGCCGGATGGCCTGGGGACCAAATCTGGCACCGGGACGATAACTGGTTCCTGAATCAAACGGAATACCTAAAACGGCAATGTCGCAGCTCTTAACGTCTCTTAGTTCCGGAAGACGGGCAAAAGTAGAAGGCCCGGCATACCGCGGAACTATTTTTCCGCTAACCGGTTGAATTGGAGTATTTTCTTTAATCTTCATTCTTCATTCTTCATTTTGTGAAACTCTGCTTATATTTAAGGCATTGCGGTCAATATACTGGGGAAAATTACGATACACTTTTTGGTTTTATTCCAACAGTGCTCTCAGAAGTGAGTAAAGTTCAACTTGTTAACCGGCAAATTTCAGTGCTTTATTATTCCGACATTTCACGGGTATTTACCAGCTATTTGATTACTCTATGTCGATTTCTCTGAAATAATCTCTGATCTGCATTTCAAGATTTGCAAATGCAGATCAGAGATATGGCTACAACTGTTAATTGAGTTTTACATTAAGGTGGTACCGGAGATTTTTTGCAGGACATTACAAGTCTTATTCAACTGTTCTCCACTCAATTTGCCTACATTACCGGGTAAATTAGTGAGGCCTTTTGAAGAGTAATTTTTTCGCATATGATCAACATAGCAGTCACACATGCGCATCATCTCCGGAAAAGGTGTGTATGGCGCGTTCTGCTGGAAAGACAGACTACAGACGTGCCACATTTCTCTGATCTGTAAAGTAGGATAATCTCCAGAATAAGCTGTTTTTATCGGCACCTGCTTTGGAGTACAGGCTGAGATTAACAGTGCTAAAATTATACATTTAGCTAGATGTCCAAACTGCTTTCCCATATTTCCTCCTTTCCAGATCGACAAGAACAAAATGTCCTTGCCTCTGTTGTGTTATCCGTAATCCATTTAACTCTTACTCCAGTATATTGTTTATTACGATTCTTGCTTTAATCTATCTCCCAAAATTCTTCATTTTCGAGAGAAACCCCTGGTTATTGATTTAGTAGTACGAACCCTTCAAATCTTACACAGTATCTCTCTCTTTAATACAAATCCACCGATTATATTTGCTGGAACGATAATAAAATGAGATAGATATGCTGGCAGTTATAAATGAAAAAAATTACAGGATTTTAAGCATTGTGCCGTGGATCAAAGGCATCACGCACAGCTTCGCCGATAAAAACCAGCAAACTGAGTTGCAGGGCAATTACGGAAAATCCGGCGATCCCGAGCCATGGAGCATGGAGATTCGCTTTCCCCTGCGCCAGTAGTTCACCCAGAGATGGAGATCCCGGCGGTAAGCCGAAGCCCAGAAAATCAAGGGCGGTTAGTGTGGTTATTGATCCGGAAAGGATGAAAGGCATAAAAGTCATAGTCGCAACCATTGCATTCGGCAGAATATGGCGACTCATGATTCTGCTGTGGCTCAAACCGAGTGCACGGGCGGCGCGTACGTATTCGAGATTTCGCCCCCTTAAAAATTCAGCCCGCACCACGCCAACCAGACCCATCCAGCTAAAAAGCAGCATGATCAGCAACAGCCACCAGAAATTTGGTTCAACAAAACTTGAAAGGATAATCAGCAAAAACAGGACCGGCAGTCCGGACCAGATTTCAATAAAACGCTGGCCCAGAATATCAACTCGCCCCCCGAAATAGCCCTGAACCGCACCTGCCGCTACTCCAACGATTGAACTCAGGAAGGTCAGCACCAGTCCGAATAAAACTGAAATCCGGAAGCCGTAAATCAAACGGGCAACCACATCGCGTCCCTGATCATCGGTCCCCAGCAAGTTTTCACCTGTAGGATAGGACGGTGCTGCAGTCGGCAAGTCGTAGTTGATTGTGTCATAGCTATATCGAATAAGAGGCCAGTATATTTCACCTTTCTTCTCAATTAACTCACGCACAAACGGATCACGATATTCCGCTTCTGTGGCAAACTCGCCGCCAAATTCTGTTTCCGGAATTGTTTCAAAAACAGGAAACAAAATGCGATCCTCAAAAATTACCATTAACGGTTTGTCATTTGCGATACCTTCTGCAAAGAGGCTGACGAAAAATAAAATCAGGAAAATCCACAAAGACCAATAACCTCGGCGGTTTGCGCAAAAATGCTGCAGGCGGCGGCGTGTAATCGGAGTCATCTGCTATGCTTCTCTGGTTTCAAAGTCAATTCTTGGATCAATTACCGTGTACATCAAATCACTGATGATACCGACGACCAGACCCAGCAGTGTAAAAATGAAGAGTGTACCGAACATGACGGGATAATCGCGCTGGATTGCGGACTCAAATCCAAGCAGTCCCAGGCCATCAAGGGAAAAAATAATTTCAATCAACAATGATCCTGTGAAAAACATACCGATAAAGGCGGCAGGAAATCCGGCAATGATAATCAGCATGGCATTCCGGAAAACGTGTTTGTAAAGAACCCGTCTCTCCGTAATACCTTTCGCCCGCGCAGTGATAACGTATTGCTTGTTTATTTCGTCGAGAAAAGAATTTTTGGTGAGCATCGTTAAAGAGGCAAAACTGCCAACTAAAACTGCACCAATCGGCAACACCAAATGCCAAAAATAGTCTAGAATCTGCTGCCACCACGGCAGAGATGAAATATTGTCAGACAGGAGTCCACGTAAAGGAAACCAGCTAAAATAGCTTCCTCCGGCGAAAAGAACAATTAACAGGATGGCAAAGAGAAAAGTTGGGATGGCATTTCCCAGAATTACTACGGTGCTGCTCCAGACATCAAAACGGGAGCCATGCCTTAGAGCTTTGCGGATACCGAGGGGAATGCTGATGAGATAAACAGCCAGGGTACTCCAGATACCGAGAGAAATCGAAACCGGCATTTTTTCCAGAACCAGATCAACAACTTTCTGGTCCCGAAAAAAACTTTCTCCAAAATTGAAAGTTGCGTAATCACGCATCATCTTGAAATAACGAACATGCAGCGGTTTATCAAAACCGTACATGCGCTCTATCTCACTGACAAGTTCCGGAGCAAGACCCTGAGCACCTCGATATTTTGAGGACGTTTCGGAAGTCGCACTCGTTTGACCTTTGATGTCTTCACCACCGCCTGAAAGCCGCTCGGTTGCACTGACTGCGTCACCCTGCAGTTTTGCAATCATCTGCTCCACCGGACCTCCTGGAGCAATTTGTATTATCATGAAGTTTACTGTCATTATTCCAATCAGTGTTGGAACAACCAGCAGCAAACGGCGGATGATGTAGGCGGTCATTAGGATTAACGCAGGAGTTTATGAAGCCTCTAGCATTTTTGAATTTATTTCAGGTTCGGCTTTTTTTCAAGTAATGTTTTTAGTTTTTCCGCATCGACCCACCAGGTGAAAAATCCCAAACCATATTTTGGAGTTATTGCAGGGCGGGAAAATTTATTCCAATAAGCCAGGCGGTAGTAGTTAATGTGCCAGTGCGGAATCACGTAATGTCCCCACAACAACGCACGGTCCAGAGCCCTCGTACGGGCAATCAGTTTTTCACGGTCCGGAGCCTCAATTACAAGCCGGATAAGTTTGTCGATTGCAGGATTGCAAATGCCGGCGAAATTACGTGTTCCGCTCGTTTCCGCCGCTTTGCAACTCCAGTAATTGTCCTGCTCATTTCCAGGTGAAAGCGACTGGCCGATTACCATCACAAACATGTCAAAATCAAAGGAACGGATGCGGTTTATATATTGTGATGTATCCACCACCCTGACACTCGCTTCAATTCCCATGCGTTCAAGGTTTTTCTTGAAAGGCAAAACGATGCGTTCAAATGCAGGTGAAATCAATAAAATTTCAAATTTAAGTGTTTCGCCGCTGTCATTGTTGACACGCTTGCCGTCTTTGATTTCCCAACCTGCTTCTTTCAGTAATTTAGATGCAGCGCGAAGCTGGCTGCGGATATTTCCGGAACCGTCAGTGAGTGAGGGGCGAAACCTTTTAGTGAAAACTTCTTCCGGAAGGTCTTTGCGAAAAGGCTCAAGAATCGCCAATTCTTCCGGAGAAGGCAAACCACTGGAAGCGAGTTCGGAATTTTCAAAAAAACTGTCGGTACGTCTGTACTGTCCATAAAAGAGATTTTTGTTACTCCACTCAAAATCAAAAGCGTAACCGATTGCTTCCCGGACGTTGCGGTCTTTAAACATCGGACGGCGTAAATTATAAGCAAATCCCTGCATTCCGCGCGGCAGTTCATGCGGAATTTCTGCCCGTACTGTTAACTCCTCATCATAGGTTTTTCCGGAATACATCGAAGCCCACATTTTGGAGTTGTTTTCTTCCCGGAAGTCATATTCTCCTGCTTTGAAGGCTTCCAGTGCAACCGTCGAGTCACGGTAATAATCATAACGCACTGTATCGAAATTGTTGCTGCCTTTGTTTACAGGATGGTCGGCTGCCCAGTAATCTTTGACGCGTTCGTAAGTGATGTATTTTCCCGCCTTAAAATCTTTGATGCGGTACGCTCCGCTTCCCAAAGGAGGATCAAGAGTTGATTTGGAAAAATCTTTGCCTTCCCAATAATGTTTGGGTAATACCGGAAGTTGTCCGGTAATCAAAACCAGTTCGCGGTTGGTGGTGCCTTCACGGAATTGAAATTTTACCCTGCGTCCACCCAAATCTTTAACTTCGACAATATCGCCGTAATACGATTTGTAAAATGGTGCGGCTTTTTCCATTAAAATATTGAAAGTGAAAATCACGTCTTCGACCTTTATCGGCTCGCCGTCATGAAATTTGGCTTTTGGATTGAGGTGGTAAATTACCCAGGTCCTGTCTTCCGGATATTCTATTTCATCGGCAATCAAGCCATATTCGGTAAAAGCCTCATCAGAAGAGCCTGTCGTAAGTGTTTCGTAAATCATACCCAGTCCGGCTGCGGAAACCCCTTTGGAGATGAAGCTGTTGAAACTGTCATAAGTGCCGATGGAATTCAATCGCACCGAGCCGCCTTTCGGTGCGTTCGGATTTACGTATTCAAAATGGGTGAAGCCGTCCGGATATTTAGCGGAGCCGTTCATCGCAATCGAGGCGGTCTTAATAATATTTGAACCGGCAAAAACCGATGTGCTGCTGCCTGTAATAAGACAAACTGCAAATAAAAGCGAAATTACTTGTGTGGATTTTTTCATGGTTAAGTTTTCTGCTGAGGTTAATCTTAAATAAAGGCGGAATGCCTTTGTTTCTATAACTTAGTAACACATATCTTCTAGCAAGGATTCGTTTATCTCAAGACCAAAAAAAATTCAACTGTTTTTTACTTGGCAGTTTGAAAGCAGCTGAATTTCGATTCATTGCTGTTCTAAGATGAAATTTTCGGGAATCGAACTAATGTGCCCCTTTAAGCGTTCTGGAAATCGTAGCGCTAAAATTTGCTTAAATTCTCTTTGGTAGCCAACTACATTTTCATTGAAACGTAATAGCAAAGTCGTCTCTACGGATTCGCTTGAAAAACTTAGGTAATGAGCTGTTTGAGGAGGCCCAAAACCTTGTATTTCAAGTAGAAATTTCCCGTTTTCACGTTCCTCAAAAACCGATGGCTTATGCTTCCACGTCTCCGGTACAAAGACTTTTATTTGCTGGATTTCTCTGGGAATCGGAAATTTAACCGAGTGATCTTTGTAAAACGGTCGACGTGTCCAGATAAAGAGAGCTAAAACCGCAAGAAAAACTGCTGTTCCAAATGTGAGCTTCCATTTCTGGTTTGTAGAAAAATGGGATACGGGACTATTTTCTGTCCGCGGCGGTTGAAAAACGAAATAATAAAGCGCCAGTAAAGTCAGCCAGACTGCTCCCAGCGACCACACGGCATCACTCAAAAAATGTCCGCCCTGTACAATACGGGCACCGCTCATCAAAATTCCATATGACAAGCCAATTGACAAAGAAGTTAGTGCGAATGTGCGTGAAAGACGCCAAAAAACGATTCCACTGGTTAATGTAAAGGCAATCGAACAATGTCCGCACGGAAACGAATGTCCGCGCCCGGGAATGCCGGGTTTCAGAGCAGGTTTGTATTCCCAGCTTCCGCCGAATTGCACAATTTCACGGGGACGCGGGCGGCCGCTGTGATCTTTAAGCACAACATGAACGAGCAGAAGTGATGCGATAAATGGAGTTAAAGTACAGATTAACAAATATGATCGGTGCCTGCTCCAGCGAGGATCAGTACGGTAAAAATACCAGATAATAAAAGCAAGAATTGAGAAGATAATTCCAGGTGTTTCCCCATAATCATAGAGCCAACTCCAGGGAATACTTTTTGCTAAAAACCAGCCATTTTCGGCAGTAAAGAACTGCGCCGAGAATTGACGGTCTAAGCCATGTGCTTCTCCCCAAAGTGTTAAACTCACTAAAACAAGGAGTAACAGACTCATCAGCAATAATCCGCGGATAATAAAAAAGCGTGGTTCAGTCTTTGAGTCAGCTTGAGTTGATGAGAAATTCACGAAGGCAATACAGAAAAATGGAATTAATATAAAGTAGATAAACGTAAAGTAATTCTTTCAGAAAGCCTAACAAATGATGTCAAAATGAGCCAGACAACTTTTTATTACTGCATTCTGGATTTGAGGAATTGAGGAATGTTTCTTGTGCAGACGCACCGGTTAAAGCTTTCGGTGTGGTCTTTGAACACTCTATCCGGACATTGATCACAATCCAGAAGACACATTTCTTCATCGATGAGATTTAGCCGGAAAATTGCCATCCAATCAAAAGACTAAGTCTTCTGATGAAAAATAGTCAATATCTTCAGTAAATCCTATAGAGAACCTGTGAGAATCAATAATGTGACTCAGTCCCATAACAAGTATAGTTTGCTGGTGGTTTAGACCGCGTACTAAAGCTGGAACTTCATATCGTGCAGACGCACCCAGAATTTGTACAGCAGCATTCCAAGTCTCCATTAGCTCAGCATTCATCCCTGTTCCTCCACTGAAAAATCCAGGTTTTTGAGGATATACTTTGTGCCTGGTTATTCCTGGACGCACCGCACCGATGTTCAGCCAAAATGCTAAAGGAAAGCCTCTAAAATTTCCTGAAGTTGAAGCAAGTAATCCGAGCCCAATATCCGAATTTCCGGAACTGATTGTAGGTAAATTGGAGTGTGAAGGCTGTTTGAATTCAATGCGCCAGCCCCAGCGAATTGGTTTTTCCCAGATTTTTGTTGTTCCCAATTCATTGCGTAAAGTTAGAATCATGTCTCCCATCCCACTTTGTAGAGTTGTAATCTCAATATTTTCATGAGTATCAGGATTATACTGCCAATAGCGATATTCCACGTTCTGCTGAAATTTACGGGCAGCATATGGCAAGCCGATTTTTTTGTGATATACGCGCAATATTTTGTCCCAGTTTCCTGGTCCCTCTTCTATGTAGCGGAAAGTCAGTCCAATATCAGTTTTAAGTCCCATTCCAATCCGGAAGACAAGTGTCTGTTCCCAGCGTTCATGGTCAAGAATCATGCGAGACGCAGAGAGTTCCTCTTGAGAATCGATAACTATGGTGTTGCTTGCCTGTAACATTGTCTCGATTTGGTAAAAACCTGATTCGAGAGTACAAGGTGTGAGCGGAGACAATTCAAGAAAAATGGCTGACATCGGCTGCTGGTTACGATGCGGCAATGGATTTTGACATTCAGCAGCTTGTACCAATGTACCCCGGAGGAACAGCGGGATTAAACATCCAAACAGAAATATTTTTTTCATTAATCATTAAATTAAGTTTTAAAGTACACCTAATTTTTCTAGCAGAAGCGTCCTCAGGAGAAAAGCCATTTTAGCTCAGAGTGGATTATAATGCTTTTGGTTTGCAGTAAGATTATGTTGTGATAGAATGTTCTGAGTTATTGCAAAGCAACTCTCTCATGTTAGTTTGAAGTACCATTTAGGGGAAATATTAATTATTTTTATTTTGCATAAAATTTTCACCAGTTGAATTAATGTCTGTTATGGAAAAACGATCTGTTTTACTGGAAGATAAGTACACTTTGAGAGAAGGTTATGCTTTCATGACTGGAATCCAGGCTCTGGTGCGTTTGCCCTTAGTGCAGCGTGAACTGGATCTGAAGGCTGGACACAATACAGCAGGTTACATCAGTGGTTATCGAGGCTCGCCTTTAGGTGGTTATGATCAGCAACTGGCACGTAATAAAAAACTTCTTGATGAACATTACGTTAAATTCCAGCCCGGAGTGAATGAGGATTTAGCAGCAACAGCGCTTTGGGGAACACAGCAGGCGGAGTTGAGTGGTGAAGGAAAATATGATGGGGTTTTTGGAATTTGGTATGGCAAGGGTCCCGGGGTTGATCGGTCTGGCGATGTGTTAAGACACGCTAACTTTGCGGGGACATCGAAGTTTGGAGGCGTGCTGGCATTAATGGGGGATGACCATACGGCAGAGTCCTCAACTACTTGTAATCAGAGTGAATTCGCCATGTTAGACGCCATGATTCCGGTTCTTAATCCTTCCAGTGTTCAGGAAATAATTGATTTTGGAATTATAGGTTGGATGCTTTCTCGGTACAGCGGATGCTGGGTTGGTTTAAAGTGTGTACATGATACCGTTGAAGCAACTTCTACAATCAATGTTGATGTTGCAAGACTCAAATTGGAATTACCCAATGATTTTAATTTTCCTGTAGATGGTTTAAATATTCGCTTTCCGGACACGCCGCAGGCGCAGGAACGGAGAATGCACGAATTTAAGGTTGATGCAGTACGCTCATTTTGTCGGGCAAACAAACTGGACCGAACAATATGGCCTGGAGGAAACGCAAAAATTGGTATTGTTACTGTTGGAAAATCATACCTTGATACTAGACTAGCTTTTGATGAACTGGGAATTGACGAAACTGGAGCAGAAAAGTTTGGTGTACGACTCTACAAAGTAGCCATGCCTTGGCCGTTGGAACCGCAAGGTATACTTGAATTTGCCAAAGGGCTGGATTTGATTATTGTAGTTGAGGAAAAGCGGGCTCTAATTGAACCACAAATAAAAGAATTCCTTTACGATCTTTCCAACCGTCCAAAAGTGATAGGAAAAACAGATGAAACTGGAGAACCATTGTTTCGAACTGCTGGAGCGCTTGATCCTAACCACATTGCCGCAACTATTGCTCGACGAATTTTGACTTTTCGGACAGATGAAAAGCTAAAAAAACGTTTGCAGGAAATGGAAATCCGCATGGACTCTTCACTGTTACCTCAGGAATCAATGGTGAGGTTGCCGTACTTTTGTTCCGGTTGTCCTCACAATACGTCCACGGTAGTTCCGGAAGGCAGCATTGCAATGGCGGGAATCGGTTGTCATTACATGGTGCAGTGGATGGACCGTGATACAATTGGATTCACTCATATGGGAGCAGAGGGAGCAAACTGGGTGGGGCAGGCACCGTTTAGCACACGCAAACATATTTTCCAAAATATTGGAGACGGTACTTATTTCCATTCCGGAACCATGGCCATCCGTGCAGCAGTATCTTCCGGAATAAACATTACCTACAAAATTTTGTTCAATGACGCAGTCGCCATGACCGGCGGACAAGGTTTTGATGGACCGATGACTGTTCAGAGCATTATTCAGCAGATGTATGCAGAAGGTGCAAAAAGGGTGGATGTAGTCAGTGATGAACCGGAAAAATTTACTCAAAGCTCCGGCATCCCGGCAAACGTAAAGGTTTACGACCGCAAGGATTTGGATATTCTGCAGCGAGAATTGCGTGAAATTGAAGGCGTGACGGTGCTGATTTACGAACAGGTTTGTGCTGCAGAAAAACGTCGGCGACGGAAACGTGGATTAATTCCGGATCCACCTCGCAGGATTTATATCAATGATGATGTTTGTGAAGGCTGCGGAGATTGTGGTCTTAAATCAAATTGTGTTGCAGTTTTACCTCTTGAGACTCAATTTGGCAGAAAACGGGTGATTGATCAGTCTGCCTGTAACAAGGATTACAGCTGTGTCAATGGTTTGTGTCCCAGTTTTGTGAGTGTCATTGGCGGAAAAATGAGGAAAAATGCTCCTTCTGCCAATATGGATGTTGAATGGACCTCTTTGCCTGAACCAAAGCTACCTGTAATTAAAGGCACGTATAACATTGTTTTGACCGGAGTTGGAGGTACTGGAATTGTGACAATTGGTGCTTTACTGGGAATGGCTGCACACCTTGAAAAAAAGGGAATTGGTATTCTTGACATGATTGGATTGGCACAAAAAGGCGGTGCAGTTTTATCACATTTGCGCATAGGGATTGCTTCTCAAGGTGCCGATTTGGTGATAGGAGGAGATTTGGTGGTGACAGGTGGACATAAAACTCTTTCAGTCATAAAATCCGGACATACAAAACTTGTGATAAACAGTTATGAAATGATTACCGGTGATTTTACCAAAAATGCGGATATGCTTTTTCCAAGCCTGGAAATCAAACAGGCAATTCAGCAAACAGCTGGAACAGACAATACCGAATTCCTGGATGCATCACGCCTGGCAACTGCCTTGATTGGTGATACTATTGCCACCAACATGTTTATGCTCGGCTTTGCTTTTCAACGAGGTTTAATTCCTTTGGAACGTAGTTCTATTGAACAGGCTATCGAAATCAACGGCATGTCAGTAGAGAGTAACAAACAGTCTTTTTTATGGGGCAGGAGGACAGCACATGATGGAAAACGCGTGCGGGAGTTGACGGCCTCAATCGTAGAAGGTTTTCATCTTGAGGATCCTCCTGAAGGATTGGATGAACTCATACAGCATCGTGCGGACGTCTTGACTGCATACCAGAATAAAGCTTATGCCAAGCGATATTTACAACTGGTGGAGCGTGTTCGCACCATTGAAACCGACCGTCTTCCAGGTAGTTTATCCTTGACTGAGGCGGTAGCACGATATTATTTTAAATTACTTGCTTACAAAGATGAATATGAAGTAGCTCGTCTCTATACTAACGGAGATTTTTTGAAAAAAATACGGGGCCGTTTTGAGGGAGACTTTCGGCTGAAGCTGCATTTAGCACCACCTTTGTTTTCTCATCGTGATTCACATACGGGGGAGCCGATCAAATCTGCTTTCGGTTCATGGATTTTTCCTGTGTTGAAAATGCTGTCACGGTTTAAGTTCCTGCGCGGAACTGCTTTTGATCTATTTGGAAAAACAAAGGAACGCCGAATGGAGCGGCAGTTAATTCAGGAATATGAACAAACAATTAAGGAACTTCTGCGTGGACTGACAAAGAAAAACCAAAATATAGCGCTGGAAATAGCAAAAATACCGGAACAGATTCGTGGTTACGATATGGTGAAACAGCGACATTTTGAAACCGCAAAGTCTACCGAAAAGAAATTACTAACGCAATTCAGGGATTCTGCAAAAATCACAGTAGGCTTGAAAAGTAGTGAGCCGGTCAGTTAACTGCCGTCCATAATACCTGGTAATCATACTCCACTACAGGGAAGATCTTTTGTTCACGAGTTATACTGTCAGCGAACTTTTTTGCCTTGTAATTCAACAGTAACGGCCTCAAGTCCCCAAATATCTTTTGCGTATTCAGCAATAGTACGATCACTGGAAAACTTACCTGATCCAGCTGTGTTCAAAATTGACATTCTTGTCCAGGTATTCTGATCTTTCCAGGTATTCATCACCTTCTGCCGGCATTCATCATAGCTCGCAAAATCTTCGAGCAGCATGTATTTATCCTCAAAAACCAGTGAGTTGTAGAGATCATTGTAAAGGTGTGGCTTGTCACGGTTAAAATATCCTGTGTTGATCATCGAAAGCGCTTCTATCAATCCGGGATTATTTTGGTATGAAACTCTGGGATTGTAACCGGATTCTGCCAAAATACTAACTTCATCCGAACTTAAACCGAAAGTGAAAATATTTTCCCTGCCGACTTCTTCTGCAATCTCGATATTTGCACCATCCATGGTCCCCTGTATTAGGGCTCCATTTAAAATAAATTTCATGTTTCCGGTACCTGAGGCTTCAGTACCGGCAGTTGAAATGTGCTGAGAAATATCTGTTGCTGGAATTATTTTTTCTGCAACTGAGACATTATAATTTGGTACAAAAACAAGATTTAAACGCCCCTGCACTGCAGGATCACTATTGATAACACGCGCCACATCGTTGGCTAAGTTTATGATGAGTTTTGCCATGTAATAACCTGGTGCTGCTTTACCGGCTAACAAAATTGTGCGTGGAACGAAAGGAAGTTCCGGATGCTCCAGGATTTTGTTGTAAAGATAAGTCACATGCAAAATATTCAGTAATTGCCGCTTGTATTCATGGATCCTCTTTATCTGGACATCAAATAGTGATTCAGGATCGATTATTACTCCACTGGTCTGCTTAAGCCAATTTGCCAGTTGCTCCTTTTTTATGCGCTTGACTGAGCGCCATGCTTCCTGGAATTCAGGATCATCGGCAAATGGTTCCAGTTTCCTTAATTTCTGTAAATCCGTAATCCAGCCACCGCCAATTTTTTCTGAGATTAATTCAGATAATTCCGGATTTGTGTTTCGCAGCCAAAGTCTGGGTGTAATACCGTTGGTTTTGTTTTGGAAACGTTCAGGAAACAGTTTGTAAAAATCTTTAAAAACTGTAGTTTTCAGCAATTCTGTATGAAGCTCCGCTACACCGTTAATCGTGTGACTTCCAACGATTGAAAGATAAGGCATACGGATTTGTTTGTGATCATTTTCCTCAATAAAGGAAATTCTTTGTAATAAATCTGCGTCATCCGGATATTTTTCTTTCACACTTTCCAAAAATAAATCATTTATTTCATAAATAATTTCAAGGTGACGCGGCAGCAAACGTCCCATCAAATCAACGGACCAGCGCTCCAATGCTTCCGGAAGGACGGTGTGGTTGGTATAGGCGAAAACACGTGTGGTGATAGCCCAGGCCTCATTCCATTCCAAACCTTCTTCATCCACAAAAATCCGCATCAATTCCGGAATTGCAATTGAGGGATGAGTGTCATTGAGCTGAATTGAAACATGTTCCGGAAATTTATCAAAAGTCTCCGAATGCACCTTGAAACGTAGAATGATGTCCTGCAGTGAAGCCGCTACAAAAAAATACTGCTGCTTAAGCCGCAATTCTTTTCCGGAAAATCCTTGATCGTTCGGATACAATACTTTTGAAATGGTACCGCTGCGCTGTGTTTCCTCAACCGCCTGAATATAGTCGCCGCTGTTAAATAATTGAAAATCAAAACTTTTTGAAGGTTTGGCTGACCAAAGACGTAAATTATTAACTGTATGATTTCCAAATCCGGCAATGGGAACATCGTAAGCCATTGCCAA
>JYMV01022490.1_pt1 | contig 17292 bp, 13 predicted proteins | sample 338911 | NCBI WGS metagenome assembly JYMV01 (sample SAMN03354496, study PRJNA234377) | hydrothermal vent metagenome | biome: Deep sea; feature: Hydrothermal plumes at the Eastern Lau Spreading Center, Western Pacific Ocean; material: Seawater | place: Tonga | collected 2009 | depth 2000 m m
CGATTGACCGCATGGCAAATCTCAATGTCGAACCGGGTCAGACCAGTCTTGCTGAGCTGATTGGTGGCGTCGAGAAGGGCGTCTGGCTCGATGTGAACTCCTCCTGGTCGATCGACGACCAGCGCTGGAAGTTTCAGTTCGGCGTCGAGGATGCCAGATTGATCGAGAATGGCGAACTGGGGGGAAGGGTCAAGGAAGCGGGGTATCGCAGCACCACGACACCCTTCTGGAGATCCCTCGATGCAGTGGGTGACGCGGATACCTGGCAGGTGCGAGGGACTCCCAACTGTGGCAAGGGGGAGCCGAACCAGATGGTCTTCGTCGGGCATGCCGTGCCCGCATGTCGCTTTCGGGGTCTCGAGGTGTTCGGTCGGGAGGGCTAGATGCAGTCCTGGTTTCACGATATCGCGGATCACGCAGAGTCGGTCATCGGCTCGGGAGAAGAGATCTCTCTCGGGCTTGCGGCAGAGATCACCGGATTTGCGAGAATCTCATCGGGGCGTGTCCGGCAGAGCGGATCGATCGAGCAGCGCCATCTCTTCATCGCATTGCGAAAGGATGGCCGCGAGGTCTGTTCGGGTTTGATGCTCTCGGGTTCCCTGGAGGCGGACAGGGAGCAGCTGCGAGCGACCATCTCGAACCTGTCTGAAATGGTCTCCCAGTTGCCCAGGGATCCTCATCTCCCCCGGTTACCCGAGGCGATCAGAGATGAGCATCGAGGCGATGGGCAGATTCCGGATCCGGAACAGGTGATTGCGTCGCTGGCGGGAGAGGCTGCTGATCTGGAGACGTGTGGACTCGCCATCACGGGCACGATCTATCGAGCCGCTGCATCCAGCACCGGGTTGCGTCGCTGGTACGAAGCACCCCGAACGGTGATCGACGGGTCGATGCACCTTCGAGGGGGTGGAGCGACGAAGTGGGCGTGGGCGGGAGAGAACTGGGATCCGATCAGCGCCAACAGGCGTCGCCAACAGGCCCATTCGATGGCAGAGATCCTGGCACTCCCCGTCGAAACTCCACCGGTCGGGAAGTACCGTGCATGGCTGGAGCCTGCGGCGGTCGAGGATCTGTTCGGACCCGTGCTCTGGTCAGGTGCTTTTTCAGCACGTGCGGTCAAGACCGGGACCAGCCCCATGGCATCGCTCTACGATCAGACGCAACTCGATCCGCGCGTCGTCATTCGCGACAACCCCGGTGCCATCGGCGCTCCTGCATTCAACGCAAGTGGCCACACGATTCCGGCCCCGGTGGAACTGGTCACATCCGGTGCAGGTCGAGGCCAGCTGACCAGTCCCAGAACAGCCATGGAATTTGGTCTCGAACATAACGGTGCTTCCTCCGCCGAGATGCCCAGCTGTCTCGAGATGGGTCCGGGGACGATCGATCCGGAGACTTCCCACGAACAGGTCGGCGACGGCTTGTGGCTGTCGCATGTTCATTACACCAACCTGGCTGCGCGCGAGGGTGCGCGGATCACCGGGGTCACGCGCTGGATGGCACTCAGGATCAAAGATGGGAGACCCGTGGCTCCCATCGGTACGGTCCGCATCGATGATTCGCTGATCCGAATGCTGGGGGAAGGACTGGTCGATCTGGGGTCCACAACGGAGGTGCTGCCCGATCTCTCGACCTATCGCCAGCGAAGTCCATCCGCTTCGAAATTGCCTGGAATCCTCGTCGATGACCTGCGAGTCGTGGGCTAACTGTAGCGGACCTCGATCTGTCCCGGCTCAGATCCTGAAACTGTCGTTGATCCGGTCGAGCACTGCGCTGGCGGGGCGCAACTCTTGTTGAGTAAGCATCGAGAGCGGTTGATCTGTGAGCCCGGAATTCGACGACATCGACTTGGCCTCGACATCGATGTGAATCAGTCCTGTCAGCACCTCGCCCTTGTTTCGTGTCCGCTGGATCGCATCGAATGAGGCATTGCGGTCGGTGGGATCGAATTCGTGCTCCAGTTTCCTCAGCAGTAACTTCGAACCGTCGTGGAGAGTGACTTCCTGTAGCTCTCCTTGCTCGTACTCGATGTCGATGGGGTCCTGAGGACTGACATAGTAGGGGTCGTGAAAGGTGACTCCCATCTCCTTCTGATGAGTGTAGGACTTCGTTGAGCGTTCATGATTATTGAAGGTGACGCAGGGAGAGATGACATCGATGAAGGAGAGTCCGTCGAAGGAGAGGGCCGCCTTCAGCAATGGAACCAGTTGCTTCTTGTCACCACTGAAGGAGCGACTGACAAATGTCGCACCCAGTTCCAGCGCCAGTCCGCACAGGTCGATCGATTCCTCCCGCGGGTAGGCGCCCCGTTTGGACGGGCTTTGACGATCTGCGGTGGCTGAAAACTGTCCCTTGGTCAGGCCGTAGACGCCGTTGTTCTCGATGATGTAGACCATCTTTGGATTGCGGCGCAGAATGTGAACGAACTGGCCCATTCCGATGCTCGCGGAATCGCCATCGCCACTGACTCCGATCGGTGTCATCGAGGTGTTGGCGATGTGGGCTCCTGTGGCAAAACTGGGCATCCGGCCATGGGTTGAGTTGAGGCCCATCGCATTGCCGAGGAAGTACGCCGGGGTCTTGGAACTGCAACCGATGCCACTCATCTTCAGGATGTTCGTGGCATCGAGTCCCAGGTCGTAGGAAGCCTGGATGATCGCCTCCGAGATGCGGTCATGACCGCAACCCTTACACATCGTCGAAGGGCCGCCCTTGTAATCGGATTTGGTCAATCCGAGAGTATTTGTCGCTGGTTTCTTGTCTTCGCTCATCGGGTCTCCACTCCGAGTTGCTGCTCTATCGCTTCTCTGACGATCTGTGTCGTCAGCGGCAGACCTCCATAGTAGGTTGCTGATTCGATTCGATCAGCGTGTTGTGGGAGGTGCATTCGCAGCAACTGAGCCATCTGGCCCTGCTGGTTCTGTTCGATGACGAGAACCTGCTGATGCTCTGCGAGGAAGGCTTCGACCTCCTCGTGGAACGGATATGCGCGAATGCGCAGGTAAGCAGGCTTGCTGTCGAGAGATTCTAGTGCCTCTTGCATGGCGAGGTCGGTGGTGCCGAAAGCGATGACACCCAGTGGCGCGTCCCCCTCGGTGAGTACGGGGGCGGGAAGATCCACCACCATGCCGTCGATTTTCCTGGAGAGCCTGTCGAGGTTGTTCTTGTAGACCTCAGGTGATTCGCTGTATTCCGCGTCTTCGTTATGTCCTGACCCTCGGGTCAGGTGTGCAGTATCGGGATGCAACGTCACTCCGGGGATGGTGCGGTAAGGGATTCCATCGCCATCGACATCCCGATACCTGCCCCAGTTCTCGAGGCGTGCGATCACTTCGTCGGTTGCGATTTTTCCGCGTTGCATGTCGCCGGTAGGTTCGGGCATGGGATCGGATATCCAGGTGTTCATGCCCAGGTCCAGATCGGAGAGGAACAGTACCGGGGTCTGATACTTGTCGGCAAGATCGTACGACTGGCAGGAAAATTCGAACGCCTCACTAGCGTTGGCTGGAAGCAGGAATGGGAATCGAGTGTCGCCATGAGATTGGAACGCGACCTGCAGCAGATCACTCTGCTGGGTCCGGGTCGGGAGTCCAGTCGAAGGGCCGACGCGTTGCACATCGTAAACAACAGTGGGGATCTCTGCGAAGTAGCCGAATCCGAGGTTTTCACCCATCAGTGAGATCCCTGGGCCGCTGGTCGAGGTCATCGATCGAGCTCCTGCCCAACCGGCTCCGAGCGCCATTCCGATGGCGGCCAGTTCATCTTCGGCCTGTATCACGACGAACCGTTTTCCACCCTCGGGATCAGCATCGCGGCAATCCCCGATGTGTTTCTCCAGCGCCTCGGCCAGTGAGGATGCCGGCGTGATGGGATACCAGGCGACGACCGAGACTCCTCCCCAGATGGCACCCAGTGCGGTGGCCTCATTCCCCTCGATCAGGATTCGCTGCTTGATCTGGTCGACGGGTTCAAATTTCCATCTGTCCTGTTTTTTCAGGTTTTCGGAAGCGAAATCAAAACCGATCTGAGCTGCATTCACATTCAACTCTATGACCGTTTCCTTACCCGGGAAAACGGATCCAAGAGCCGCACGGATCGCGTCGATCGGGATCCCAAAGAGCTGGGCCACTACGCCGACATAGATCAGATTCTTGAGTCGTGGACGTAGTTTTGCGTCGCTGATTTCTCGGGCGAGTTGATCGAAGGGAACAGAGTATCGACAGAGTCCCTCGAATTCGCTGTCGGCGGTCTTCATCGCACTGTTTTCGATGACCACGGTGCCGGGTTCGCTCTCTCGAAGATCTCGACCGATGGTCGCAGGGTTGAGAGGAAGCAGCACTTGCCACTGTGGAGCCATCGTCTGCCAGCCGCCTGGACTGACCCGGATCTGAAACCAGGTCGGAAGGCCAGCGATATTGGATGGGAACAGGTTTTTCGAACTCGCCGCCAGCCCCATCTTCATCAGGGCTCGCTGGATCACGATATTGGAGGTCTGACTGCCGGTGCCATTGGCGGTGGCAATTCGGATCGAAAAATCGTTGATCACCGGATCCATCCGGTTCCTCCCATCGTGGTCGACTGGCGAAGTGTAACGCCAGAGCGGGTGCAAGGATCGATGGATCGGCTTCGTGAATCAAGCCAACCCACCTGTATTGATCGGTTCTGGCGTGCGAAAGTAGCCCCGGGAGGGCCATCGCCGTGGATCTTGACTGGACTCTGATCGTCGCTGCCGGGGTCGTGGGGGGTGCCGTGAATACTCTCGTCGGCGGCGGGACATTGATCGTGCTTCCTCTACTGGTGTTTCTCGGCATCGATCCGCTCGTCGCCAACGGCACCAACAGGATCTGCGTCGCGTTCCAGGCTGGCGTCGCGGGCTGGACGATGAATCGGGGGCTGAGGCGTCAGGCGCAACCGCAAGCCACAGCACTGACGGTGGGATGGACACCGATTCTTCTGGTCGGATTGGCAGCGATCCCAGGTGCGTGGGGGGCCATCGAGATCGAGAGTATCGATAAGGGCGCTTTCCGGGAATTGATGGGGTGGGTGCTGTTGGTTGCGGTGGGTGCATTTCTGTTGCCGAGGCCAAAAGCAACTCAGGACTCAGAAACGGGCACACGGCCAGGCATTTTTTTCTACGCCGGCTGTCTGTTGTGCGGATTCTATGGCGGATTCATCGGTGCCGGAGTGGGTGCCTTCATCGTGTTGCTATTGACCACCTCGTTACGGTTGACCGTCGTCGATGCGGTGCGCTGGAAGGTCTGGTGTGTGATGGCGATGTCAGCGGCTTCAGGAACATGGTATCTGGCGAGCGGCGTGATCGATGCGCGAGTGGCGATCCCTCTGATCCCGGCCTACGGCATCGGAGCCTATCTTGGAGGTCGAATCGCTCTGAGGGGGGGAGACCGCCTGTTACGCCCGATAGTGGCTCTCCTCAGTGCTGGATTGGCACTCTCGATAATTTTCGGTGTAGTTTGAGAGGGAAGATTCTGGCATCGGGCTCGGCAAGAATAGTGACCTGTCAATTGGCCCTGAATCGCCAATTCCAGGCTATTGAATACCCCGATGAAGGGGTAAAATCGTGGATACGGGCCGCCGTGAAGAGGAAGGGTCCGGAGTGGGCTGTGTCTCCGCGATCGGCAACCAATGATCCGCAGTTCTGTCAGGTGATAATGACATTCGTGGAGTTCGGGTGGCCGAGGATGGTGTCGAGCGGCGGATCCAGCACCGCGACCACAAACCGCGATTGTTCAAATTTTGGGCGACTCTCGGCCCTCAGGAGGTGGACGATGACCAGGTTCCCGATCTCACTGATTCTCTTGCTCACGCTGTGCCTGGCAGGCACCAGCGATGCTCGGGATTTTCAGAGAGGGGATGTCAATGAAGATGGCGAATTCAACATCGCCGATGGCATCCAGATGCTGGAGTACATGTTCGTGGGGGGAACTGTCGTCTATTGCAAGTCGGCGTACGACCTCGACGACGATGGGTCCATCGATCTAGCAGACGCCATCTATGGATTCATCTACCTGTTTCAGAACGGCGCCCCTCCAGATGCCCCGTTTGGATTCTGTGGTGAGGATCTGACGCCGGATTCGCTCGGCTGTGAGTCCTATGCCACATGCACCATCGGGGATGCGATGCAGGGTCTCGATCAGGCGACCTTTGACTCGTTCCTGCGAGGCAGGGATCTGATGTTTAAAGAATTCACTGCGGAAGAGGGACTGGGCCCGTACTACAACGCAACCAGTTGCGTGGCGTGTCACAGCACTCCGGGCGTTGGTGGATCTTCTCCGATCTACAGGAACTTTTTCTTTGCCGCTGTGGGACCTCCTGGTAGTCAGGGGCCGATCTGGGATCCGAACGATGTGCCCAGCATCGTGATGCCCTCCTATACAATTCCAGGTGGGGTGAACGGTGGTGGACGACCGTCGATTCCGGATTCCTCTCAGGTGGGGGGACTCCAGGTCACTGTTGCCCAACGAAATGCTCCCCCTGGTTTTGGAGTTGGACTCTTCGAACTGATCTCTGACGTCGAGATCACCTCCAACTCCGATCCAGATGACGCCGATGGAGATGGAATCAGCGGGCGGTACAACACCGATGGAATGGGCCATATCGGTCGATTTGGATTCAAGGCGCAGGCGAACTTTCTGGAGGCTTTCCTTCGCGGTGCCTACAACAACCAGATGGGGATCACGACCGATCCCTTCCAGGGATCGGACGGTCTTGTCAGTGCGGCGATGATGCAGATCGGAGCAGGGCCGGATGATCCGACGTCAGACCTGGACGGCGTGGCAGACCCGGAGATCTCGGTGGAGGACCTCGGAGACGTCGTGATCTTCAGCAAGTTTGTTGCACCTACGCCTCGTGGAACGATGGGTTCCGAGGAGATGCTGGGTGAAACGTTTTTCTTTCAGATGAGTTGTAACAAATGTCACATTCCTGATATGCAGTCGTCGGTAGGACCGGTCAACGCCTACACCGACCTCCTGCTCCATGACATGGGACCAGAGCTGGCCGACGGGATCTCGCAGGGGATGCCGCAGTTCAGTACCATCTCACCTCTTCTCACATCGAATGAATTCAGAACCCAACCTCTCTGGGGAGTTCGACATCACGGGCCCTGGCTCCACGACGGAAGAGCCGACAGCATCAGTGACGCGATCCTGATGCATGGAGGCGAGGGCCAGGCGTCGAGAGATGCTTTTGATTTACTGAGCCCTTCTGAGCAAGAAGCGGTGATCCGATTCCTGGAGGCGCTGTGATGAAAACAGTTAAATTTCTTCTCACTGGATTGGTGATGCTTGTCTCGACCCTGGTCGTGATCTCTGCGGTGAATGCGGAGATTATCGATGACGACACTCCAGTACCACCGGTAGGGGCGATGGGAGGTCCTGATCGAGAGCTCGACCCCGCCGAACTTGAACAGTGGATCCGCGGTCGAAAGGTGTTCGACCGTGACTGGCGTCAATCGATGGGCCTGGGCACACCTGACCTGAACGCAGACTCTTGTCGCTCCTGTCACCAGACACCCGTGATCGGTGGTGCCGGCGGACTCGATGTGAATGTCATGCGTTTCGGCATGGACAACGGCGGTGCGGGGCCTTTCCAGGATCTTCCCGGAGGACAGGTGGCCAGCAAGTTGCGGCGCCCCGATACGCCGGGTCGAGAGGATGCTGATCCTCAGGCGGATGTTTTCGAACAGCGCCAGACTCCGAATACGCTCGGGCTGGGCCTGATCGACACGATTTCAGATGCCGAGATCCTCTCTCACGAGGATCCCAACGACAACGATGGCGACGGATGCAGAGGTGTGGCTCGGATGATCGACATCGCCGGCGTTCCCGAGGTGGGTAAGTTGGGCTGGAAGGCTCAGGTGCCGACCGTTTCCGATTTCCTCAGGGATGCGCTCGGTGGCGAGACTGGAATCACTGTTCCCGACGATGGTCGTGGATTCGGAATGCTGACCGATGCAGATTCTGTTGCCGATCCCGAGATCTCGACGGATGACTTCGAGGATATGTTGTTCTTCGCAGTGCATCTGGCGTACCCCCCTCGAGGCGGCAATACCGACCCCCAGGTGCTGGTGGGAGAGACCCTTTTCAATGAGGTGGGTTGTTCGGTGTGTCATGTTCCTGTCTTGCAGGGATCGGGTGGCCCGGTGCCGCTGTACTCCGACCTGCTACTTCACGACATCTACCCGGAAGACTTTCGGGGCACCGCGGATCTTGGAACTCCGGCTGGCGTCGGGTTCTACAAGACGCCACCTCTGTGGGGAGTCCGGACTACCGCCCCGTATCTCCATGATGGCCGCGCCACGACACTGGAGGACGCCATCCTGCTCCATGACGACGAGGCGATACAGATGAGGCAAGCTTTCGAGGCCCTCGATTCCGCAGACAGAGCGGCCCTGCTGTTGTTCCTCTCGGATCTGTAGAGACTGGATCACGCTGACATTTGACCGCCCGCTGACCCGTGCCCTTGCGCCGGCTCAGCGGGCGGTTTTTCATCCAGCGGCCATGCCCGGTGGGAAGCTGTACACGGAGGAAGCCAGGCTCTCGGTGCTACCGCCCGCACGTTCACCGTCACCGGCTCGGTGGGTCTGGTTCAGAGGCTGCTAGTGTGGCCCCGATTCCTCGCTTAGAATTTCCCCAGGCCCATTTACGTTCTTGACCTGGAGATTCTCATGGCACCTGTGCCCTTCCGTTCTGTGGCGTGGCTGCTCGCCCTGCTCCTATCTGCCAGTTTCTGCCCGACTGGCCAGGCAGCCGAAAAGCCCAATATCATCTTTTTCCTCGCCGATGATCAACGCTGGGACCAGATGGGGTGTGCCGGGCACCCGGTGATCCAGACTCCCAACGTCGACCAGTTGGCGCGCGAGGGCGTCCGTTTTCGGAATATGTTCGTCACGACATCGATTTGTGCAGCCAGCCGCGCCTCGATTTTCACGGGCCTTTATGAACGATCCCACCGTTACACCTTTGGAACCGTGCCGATCGCAAAACAGCAGACGTCACTCAGTTATCCCGCGCTGCTCAAGCAGAATGGATACCAGACGGGATTCGTGGGCAAGTTCGGAGTGGCGGTGGAACGTGGTGTCACTGACGAGATGTTCCATTATTTCAAACCACTGAACACCAACCCGTACCACAAGCCGCAGCCAGATGGTTCGACTCGCCATGTAAGCCAGATTGCCGGTGACCTGGCCATCGAGTTTCTCTCCCAGCAGGTGAAAGACAAACCGTTTTGCCTGTCTGTCAGTTTTAACGCTCCGCATGCTGAGGACGGTGATAAGCAGAATCACTATCCGTTCCCGAAGGCTGTCGCGCATCTCTACGAGGATTCCACGATCGCGCCGCCTCGAATGTCGGCCCCGGAGATATTTGAGTCGCAGCCAGAGTTTCTCAAGCGAGGTTTGAATCGCCAGCGATACTTCTGGCGCTGGGATACGGACGAAAAGTACCAGAAGAATATCCGTGGTTACTACCGCATGATCAGTGGAGTGGATCACGTGGTCGGCCGTGTCGTGAAACAACTCCAGGCGTCGGGGCTTTCAGAGAACACGATTATCATTTACGCGGGAGATAATGGTTACTACCTGGGACAACGAGGATTTGCCGGCAAGTGGTCCCACTACGAGGAATCGCTGCGCGTGCCCCTGGTGATTCATGATCCGCGGGCGAGGGATGATGCGCGCGGGAAGCTGGTTGACCAGGTGGCGCTGAATATCGATATTGCCGCGACGATCGTCGAACTGGCCGCAGTGGAGGTGCCGGAGTCGTACCAGGGCCGCGGACTGGGGCCGTTGCTGGCAGGTGAACAGCCCGACGGCTGGCGCACAGATTTTCTCTGTGAACACCTGATGCACATGCCGGGTGGAATCCCCAAGTACGAGGGCGTGCGCGGCGAGCGGTGGGTCTATGCGCGCTACTTCGAGCAGGATCCGCCGTTTGAGTTTCTTCATGACCTGGAGACGGATCCTGACCAGCTCGTCAACCACGCGACCGATTCGAAGTATGCCAGCCAGCTGGCGACGATGCGATCTCGCTGCGATGAACTCAGGGACAAGCACGGCGGCGAGTACTCACGAGAGAAATTTCCGCTGCGGAGGGATCGACAACAGTCCCAGAGGCAGGCACGTCCACGCCGACCCGCCCGGGCACTGGGAAGCGATCGCCCCAACGTGATCCTGATCATCTCGGATGATCAGACCTGGACCGATTTCGGCTTCATGGGACACCCTGTCATCCAGACTCCCTCGCTCGACAGACTGGCCCGAGAAAGTGCCACCTACGTGCGCGGCTATGTTCCCACGGCCCTCTGCCGACCATCGCTGGCAACCATGATCACGGGACTATACCCGCACCAGCACATGATTACCGGGAACGACCCGTCACCTCCGCAAGGTGTCGGAGGCGCGGCACTACGAAAGGATGCGGGTTTTCGTCAGCAGCGGGAAGAGTTGATCAGCAATATTGATCGGGTGGCCACGATCCCGAAACTGCTGGCCGAGCACGGTTATCTCAGTCACCAGAGTGGCAAGTGGTGGGAGGGCAATTTCTCTCGCGGTGGATTTACCCACGGCATGACACATGGGGATCCGGACCGGGGAGGACGGCATGGAGACGAGGGGCTGAAAATCGGCCGAGAGGGACTCCAGCCAGTTTTCGATTTCATCGATGAGGCAGGGCAGAAGCCATATTTCCTCTGGTACGCGCCGTTCCTGCCCCATTCTCCCCACAATCCTCCCCAGCGGCTGCTTGAAAAATACCAGGCACCCGGTCGACCGATCCAGCTGGCTCGCTATTACGCGATGTGCGAATGGTTGGATGAAACCTGCGGCCAGCTGCTCGACTACGTCGACAAGAAGGACCAGCGCGACAACACAGTGGTCATCTTTGTGATCGACAACGGTTGGATTCAGCGAACGCCGGAGACGAAGGTACCCGAGGGTTGGCGGCACAGTTTTGCGCCACGTTCCAAGCAATCACCCTTTGATGGCGGAACTCGAACACCCGTCATGGTTCGCTGGCCGGGGAAAGTGCGTCCAGGTTTACGCCAGCAACTGGCCAGCAGTATCGACATTGCCCCCACCGTGCTCAGGGCATGTGGCCTGGAACCGCCGGCCCAGATGCAAGGCATCGACCTTGTGGACCAGTCGTCCAACCGGGGACCGCTCCGTACCCACTTGCTGGGGGAAAGTTATGCCCATGACATCGCCGACCTTGCTGACCCGGAAAAGACGTTGCTCTATCGCTGGTGTATCGAAGAAGACTGGAAGTTCCTGGTGACTTACGATGGGACGATCGGCCGCAACAAATCGCTCCATCCCCAGACCACCTCCTCTCAACTGCTGTTTGACCTGGCGGCTGACCCTCATGAGCATGAAGATCTTTCTGCCCGGCACCCGGAAGTGGTGAAGCGGCTTCAGCAGCAGCTGGATACGAGCTGGCCGCTGAAAACAGCTCTCCCGCTGCCAGTGAAACAGTGAAAATCGCTGGCTCAGTGGGCGGTGTTCAGCCAGCGGTACTCGATGGTCAGCAGGGACTACAGGTGAAAGGCCACAGATGAAGCACGAGGTTTGGCACCGCTCTCCGGGAAACCGTAGTTCCCTGGTATGGTTCCTGGCTAATTTCCTGCTGGTCTCTTGTCATTCTCCCGAACAGAGAGGATCCATCGGCCCCTGCTCTGCGATCAGATGCTGGTGTGCCTTGCTGCTGCTCATGATCGCAAGCTCCTGCCACATCATGGATCCATCGGCCAGCAGAGACGAGCCCTACTCGGGAATCGCATATCGTTTTCCATATAGGGTCATGCATCGGATCGCAGGTGCCGATGGAATCCTCTGGCAACTGGATCCCACCGGATGCCCGCTCGATTCGGAAATGGCTGAAGGGGCGATCGAAACGGCGATGCAGAGCTGGAACCTTGCCGGTACCTGCTCCTTTCGTCGCGCCGAGGCGACAGAAGCCGCTACTGTCACGATCAGTTGGAAAGACGCTGATCATGGGCGACCTTGTGTCAGGTTTGGAATCTCCTCGGAACTCGTGGCTCACATCGCCACCGCGCCCACATCTGGAGATCCGACTCCCTTCTCGATCCATCTCAACGCCTCGGTCGATTGGACTCTCGAAAAGGTCCCGGTGAAGATGGCTCGATCCGGGACTGGATTGAATGTCGGGATGAGGTTCCAACCGAGCCTGCCGGCGGTGATCGCGCACGAGGCGGGGCATGTGCTTGGCCTCGGTCATGTCCTGACCGAGGGATCCGTGATGCATCCTCTTCACCTCGAAGCGGCGGGTTCCCCCGGTGAGCCGGATCTCATGGCTGTACGCAGCCTCTACGGCGGAGGAGAGGAGTCGAGTGCCGATGACGTGGAGATCTGTTGCGTCGATCCGCAGGGAAAGCCCCACCTGGCGGCTCCCATCATTCGAGGTCTCACTCCCTGCGACCGGGTCCGAATCCACCTCTTCGATATCGATTCGGACGGAACAGATGAGATCGTGTTGCTGGGGAGAGGTCGTGCCTCAGATGGATCAGGGCTACTGTTTCTCAAGTTCAAGGCGGGAGCATTACTGGAGAGGACCATCGGCCCATTTCCGGGTGCGCTGTCGGGAAGCCTGCCGCTGGCGGTGGGGAAGAACGGTGGTGGCGATACGGTTCTGGCTCAAAATCCCGATGCTACGAAGCGGAGCTACCTAGCTCTGGTAATTCCGGTCGGCGGGCCACCGTTGAGGCCGCTTCTTCCCGGGGAGAGGTGGGAATCCACCTCGGGTGGCGGTGGGGATGAGGATGGAGATGGCACTCTGGATCAGCCGATCTCCGGAGTTGCAGAATGCGGCTGGGCAGATCTCGATGGTGACGGTGTGAAGGAGTTGATCCGACGCGGAGGTGAGCGCTCACCCGACCAGTAAACGGGGGGATCTCTATTCGAAGAGGGCTTCGATGAAACTCTCGGGGTCGAATGGCTGTAGATCTTCGATCGATTCTCCAACCCCGATGTATTTCACAGGCAAGCCGATCTCCTGAAGGATCGGGAAGATCACTCCGCCGCGGGCGGTTCCATCGAGTTTGGTGAGCACCAGCCCCGAGACCTCGAGCGCCTCGTTGAATGCCTTCGCCTGGAGAATCGCGTTCTGACCGGTCGTGGCATCGAGCACCTGGAGGACCTCATGGGGTGCGCCATCGAGTTGCTTGGCGATGACACGGCCGATCTTTGAGAGCTGGTCCATCAGGGGTTTTTCGGTGTGGAGGCGGCCAGCGGTATCGATCAGAAGAACATCTACTTGCTGCTGGCGTGCGGTCTCGACTGCATCGAAGACGACAGAGGCGGGATCGGCTCCAGGCTCGCCGCGGACCATCTCGACTCCCAGTCTCTCGCTCCAGATGCCAAGCTGGTCGATCGCTGCTGCACGAAACGTATCTCCAGCAGCGAGCACCACGCTGCGACCTTCCGATCTCCACTGATGGGCCAGTTTCGCGATGGATGTGGTCTTGCCGACTCCATTGACTCCGGCGACGACCACCACGGTGGTGCCCTGTTGGGCCCAATTGATCGAATGGCCACATCCGAGTCGATGTAGTAGCCGCTCCTTGAGAAAGGGGATCGCCTCCTCTGCCGAAAACTCACGGTCGCTGTAAGCCCCTCGTAGGTCGTCGCACAGCTCCATCGCAACCACAGGACCGAAATCCGCCTGGATCAGGATCGTCTCGACCTCTTCGAGCAGTTGGTCATCGAGTTTGCGTCCGAGAGAAAAGACCGAGGAGAGTGCGTCGCGAGTCTTTCCCAGGCCCTTTCGCAATCGTGCAAAGGCTCCCAGTTTTTCATTCTCGTCAGCAGGATCATTGGAGTCCTTTTTTCCGAAGAGGTTACCGAGAATCATCGGATTGCTCCGTTTCTTTCAGCAATCGGTCGAGAATCCCGTTGACGAAATCCGCAGACTTCTCGGTGGAGAATCTTCTGACGATTTCGATCGCCTCATCGATGGCGACTCTGGGTGGGACATCATCGATCCACCGAAGTTCGGTGGCGGCGATCCTCAGCACGTTTCGATCGATCACCGCCATGCGGGTCATGCGCCAGTTCTCGCTGGCGGAGTCGATCCATTCATCGATCTCGGCGGGGCGCTCCCAGTAGGCCGAGAGGATGGATCGGGCGTGTGGGCGAGAGTCGGCATCTGCGGCGAGACTGTTCATCACTTCCTCGGCGATTTCCAGCGAAGCAGCATGACCTTGCTGATCCCACTGATGCAGGCATTGAAGAGCGAGTTCCCTGGCTTTCCTGCGGGTTCCTGCCGTTGCCATCATTCACTCGCTTCCCTGGGGATCTGCTGGTAAAGCCGGATCATCTCGATGGCGGCCTGGGCCGAATCGGAGCCCTTGTTACCCTGTTTGCCGCCACATCGCGCCATCGCCTGCTCACGGTTGTCGGTGGTGAGGACACCAAAGATCACTGGAATCCTTCCCCTGGAGGAGAGCCTGGAGATGGCATCCGCACAGGGCCCAGCGACATGGTCGAAGTGAGGAGTCTCTCCCCGGATGACGCAGCCGAGAGTGATGATGGCATCGTGATTTCTCGCCTTGTGAAAACGAGTCGCTGCGCCTGCGATCTCGAACGCGCCGGGAACCCAAGCAACATCGATATCTGAACTGGCCACGCCCAGTTCCTCGAGGCGTCCAAGCGCTCCATCGAGTAGTTTCTGGCACGGTTCTCCGCTGAAGCGGGAGACGACGATGGCGATCTTCAGGTGGCTGCCATCGTGAGATCCTTCGAGAATGGGAGTCACAGGGTCAATCCATTCCGTTGCGTTTTGATCCGCCAGCGGTGAGGAGGAGGATGATCCCTACCAGAATCATCAATCCGATGAATGCGACCAGAAAAATGCCTGTGGTACTCATCCGGGTACTCCTATTCCCACTCGATGGTGGAAGGCGGCTTGCTGGAGATGTCGAGAACGACTCGATTGATCCCCTGCACCTCGTTGCAGATCCGATTCGAGATCCTGGCCAGGATCTCCTGCGGAGGGAGCATCCAGTTCGCGGTCATGCCATCCGTGGACTCGACGATTCTCAGTGCGGCAGTGCAGTCGTAGGTGCGCTGATCACCCTGAACCCCGACGGACCGGACCGGAAGCAGAACGGCGAATCCCTGCCAGATGTCACGGAAACGGCTCCAGCCAAGCAACTCCTCCTGGACTATGGCATCGGCTGCTCGAAGGATCTGTAGCCTCTCGCGGGTCACGTCGCCGACGATCCGGATACCCAGACCAGGTCCGGGGAACGGTTGGCGTTGCACGATCTCATCGGGAAGCCCGACCTCTTTACCGATGACTCGTGCTTCGTCCTTGAACAGGAATCGAAGCGGTTCGATCAGTTCGAAATCGATGTCTTCAGGCAATCCTCCAACATTGTGATGACTCTTGATGGTGGCAGACGGGCCCTCGAATGGACTCACGCTCTCGATGACATCCGGGTATAGCGTTCCCTGAGCGAGAAAACGAGCGTCCTTGAATTGACTGGCAGCTTCACGGAACTCATCGATGAACTGGTGCCCGATGGCCTTGCGCTTCGCCTCCGGGTCGGTCACTCCAGCGAGCCTCTCGAGGAATCGATCGGTAGCATCGATGAATCGGAAGTCGAGTCCGAATTGGTTGCCGAATACCTCGCAAACCTGTTCCGCTTCGCCCTCGCGAAGTAATCCATTATCGATGAAGAAGCAGGTCAGTTGGTCCCCGATGGCCTTGTGGATCAGCATGGCGACAACCGAGGAATCAACGCCACCTGAAAGTGCACACACGACCCTGTCGGTTCCGACCTTTTCTCGAATCTCCGCAACTGCACGAGATACATAGTCCTGGATCTCCCAGTCTCCGGAGAAGCGGCAGATCCGATACAGAAAATTGTTGAGGATCTTTCCCTCATCCTGGGTGTGGGTCACCTCAGGATGAAACTGAAGTCCCCAGAACCGGTGGGCTGCATCGTATACAGCTGCCAGGGGTGTATTCTCGGTATGCGCAATCGGCACGATGTCGCTGGAGATCTCGTTGACTCGATCACCATGGCTCATCCAGACTTGCATCCGGTCATCGCAACCGTGAAAGATCGGATTGTCGGTCTCATTGAGGAAGATGGTCGTATCGCCGTACTCACGCTCCTTCGATGCGGTGACCTGGCCCCCGGCGGCCTGGCAAGCGACCTGCATGCCATAGCAGATTCCGAGCACAGGAACGTCCATATCGAGAATATCAGCATCGAATGTCGGGGCATCGTCATCGTAGACCCCGCAGGGGCCTCCACTGAGAATCACTCCCTGGGCACCGAGGTCGCGCAACTGCGATGCGGTGGTCGTGCAGGGTAGGATTTCGCAGTAGACACGATTTTCGCGTACTCTTCGTGCGATCAACTGGCTGTACTGGGATCCAAAATCGATGATCGCGCAGAACTGGTTGTTCAATCCAGAAGCCAATCCCGTCTCCTCTCGAAACTGATGTCTATTCGACCCTATCACGGGTCCCGAGTGCCGGCTTCTCGTAGGAGTACATGTCGTGAACTCCTCCCTCACGCTGAGCAGACTGGGTTCGCGTTTCGAAACAGAGGTCACCACTGTCGAGGATCGAATGCAGCATCCTCATGTCCCGGACACCGATGTCCTGGAATGCATGCTTCAAGCCCTGGCACAGGTAGGGGACCAGATTCCGAATCGGCCCCTTGTCCATCACCATCCCCGAGACTCCTTGGGCAACCCGCACGGTTTCATCCTCGGAGAAGTAGCGCTTGCTACCCCCGACATCCATCGCCTCGATGGATGCCATTCCGCGGTAGCGCTTGAGTCGGACCCCATTCTGGTAGAAGTACTCTCCCGGGGTTTCCGATGTTCCCGAGAACATCAGGCCCATCATCACTGCCGATGCTCCCATTGCCAACGCCTTGACGATGTGGCCAATATCTCTGATTCCGCCATCAGCGATGACAGGAATTCCCTGTTCCCTGCAGTGTAATGCGCAGTGATAAACCGCCGCAGCCTGACCACGGCCCACTGCCATCGTTTCCTGAGTGGTACAGATGGATCCAGGACCCATGCCAACGCGAATCCCATCGGCGCCCGCCTTGATCAGGGCGGCGCACTGGTCCTGGGTGACAACATTTCCGGCGATCACCTGTAGGTCCGGGTATGCTGATCGAATATGGCGGAGCATATCGATCTGATAGACGGAATGTCCCTGAGCGCTATCGATGACCACCACGTCGACTCCCGATTCGACCAGCGCATCGAGTCGATCACGATCTTCTGGC
>JYMV01036084.1_pt1 | contig 17291 bp, 17 predicted proteins | sample 338911 | NCBI WGS metagenome assembly JYMV01 (sample SAMN03354496, study PRJNA234377) | hydrothermal vent metagenome | biome: Deep sea; feature: Hydrothermal plumes at the Eastern Lau Spreading Center, Western Pacific Ocean; material: Seawater | place: Tonga | collected 2009 | depth 2000 m m
GTCCAGTTTATCGTGATCACGCATAACAAGGTCACCATGGAAATGGCAAACCACCTTAGTGGTGTTACCATGCATGAACCGGGTGTCTCACGTTTGGTATCGGTTGATGTTGAGCAAGCGACTCAGATGGTCGCGAGTTAAACGCAGGTTCCAGAGGATTTTAATAATCGAATCAGATCTACTTCGAGTAGCATTATTGGTGGGTGGTCTGGCATTGATCGCAGGGGTATACCTATGGGGCTGGCTGAGAACCCGGGATTCGCGTGGTGCGCGATTGCGCGGCCTGCGCCCACGACGCGGAATCCGCTCAGGATTGGCCGGAGAAGGCGAATCGTTTGACGCAGTCGAAGAAGAATTATCCGGGTTGAATGAGCTGATTTCAGAACACAGGCAGGATGCCGCAGCGGGGACCCTCGGTGGCCATGATGCCGCAGACGTGCTGATGCGTGATGCAACGGAGGGTAGCGCTTACACTAAACGATCTATTCATCCGGTCGCCGAAGATAAACTCATCGTATTGTCCGTTGTCGCACATGAAGGTACCTCATTTAAAGGCCCGGACATTTTAACCGCCGCCAAAACTGCACGCCTGGAGTTTGGCGACCAGGGTATTTTCCACCACCCGTCGAAAAAGCGCCAAACGGAGCCGATGTTTAGCATGGCCAGTATGGTTGAACCTGGCGTGTTTGATATGAATCATATCGATCAATTTTCCACGCCGGGGCTGACGCTGTTTATGGCGCTTCCCGGCGCCAGCGATGATCTCGATCGGTTTTCCGATATGTTGGGATCCGCAGAACAGATGGCCGCGTCGCTCGACGGTGAATTGAGGGACCAAGCGCACAGTGCACTGAGTCGACAGACCATTGATCACATACGTGAGGAAATCGTCGATCACGGTCGTCGCATGCGCGTCATGCATTAGGACTCTCGCATGACGGCACCTGTAGACATACGGTCTCGCGCCGCCGAACTGCGCGATGAGATAAACCGCCACAACCACCTCTACTACACCCTCGATGACCCGCAACTTCCTGATGCGGAGTACGATCGTTTGCTGCGTGAATTACAGGTTCTGGAACACGATCATCCTGATCTGGTTGCGGTTGACTCACCGACGCAACGCGTGGGCGCCGCTCCGCTCAGCGAATTTGCCAGTGTCGTGCATACCGTACCGATGTTGTCGCTGGGCAATGCTCTGGATGATACCGAATTTGAGGACTTTGACCGACGCATGCGCGAGGCGCTGGAGTTTGACGCGGTAGTCTATTTTGCGGAACCCAAACTCGATGGTTTGGCCGTCAGTCTTCGCTATGAGCAGGGGATTCTGGTGCAGGCGGCGACCCGCGGTGATGGTGCCCGTGGTGAAGACGTGACGCATAACATTCGAACCATTGGCAGTATTCCACTCAAGTTATTTGGTGATTCACCCCCTGATGTCCTCGAAGTACGAGGTGAGGTATTCATGCCGCGATCCGGTTTTAGCAAAATGAATCAGGGGCTGATGGACAACAATGAAAAAGTGTTTGCGAATCCTCGCAATGCGGCAGCCGGTTCGCTACGCCAACTCGACCCCCGGGTCACAGCGAAACGACCGCTGGCCTTTTATTGTTATGGTATCGGTGCAGCGGATGATGATTGGTTGCCGGCGTCGCACAGTGCGTCGTTACGATGGCTGGGGGATCTCGGCCTGCCGGTGAATCAACTGGCGGAGTCAGTGACCGGATTGGCCGCATGCGCACAGTATTACACCAAGCTAGCCGCGCTTCGTGCGGAATTGAACTATGAAATTGATGGCATCGTATTCAAGATAGATGACTTCAGCGCGCAGAGGGTCCTTGGCTTCGTGTCACGCGCCCCGCGCTGGGCGATCGCGCGGAAGTTTCCGGCCGAAGAAGCGATCACCTGCGTTGTCGAAATCGACGTTCAGGTCGGTCGCACCGGCGCCATCACCCCGGTCGCGCGGTTGCAACCCGTTGTCGTCGGCGGTGTAACGGTAACTAATGCCACCTTGCATAACATCGATGAAGTGCTGCGCAAGGATGTGCGCGTGGGAGACACGGTAGTCGTTCGTCGTGCCGGTGATGTGATTCCAGAGGTGGTTCGGGTGCTGGTTGATCGACGCGTGGTCGACGCCCCTGTATTTAGCATGCCCGTGCGGTGTCCTGCCTGCGACTCTGCCTTGGTCAGGGCGGAGGATGAGGCCGTTGTGCGCTGCAGCGGGGGTTTGATCTGTCCGGCCCAACGCAAGGAGCAGATCCTTCATTTTGCGTCACGCAAGGCGATGGATATTGAGGGGCTGGGTGACAAGTTGATCGAACAACTGATTGATCGCGAGCTGATAGCCAACGTCGCCGACCTTTATCAACTGACTGTTGAGAAAATTGCGGTTCTGGAACGGATGGGCGACAAATCGGCAGAGAATTTGGTCGCGGCGCTAGCGGCCAGTCGTGCCACAACGCTGGATCGTTTTTTGTACGCACTCGGCATACGAGAGGTGGGGGAGGCGACCGCGCGCTCCCTAGCCAACTATTTTGGTTCGCTTGAGGCGGTTAGAAGCGCTGATCTTGAGTCGTTGCAGGAAGTGGGCGATGTCGGACCGGTGGTCGCAGACAATGTCGTCGCGTTTTTTGCTGAGGCGCATAATCTTGAGGTCCTTGATCGACTACGTCTGGCCAACGTGACTTGGCCTGATATTACTGTGATTCATTCCACGACCCAGCCACTGATTGATAAAATATTTGTACTCACTGGCACGCTTGAGAGTATGACGCGGGATGCGGCAGGTCAGCAGCTCAGGGCGCTGGGCGCCAAGGTATCCGGCACGGTGTCCAAAAAAACTGACTACGTGGTTGCGGGCGACAGGGCCGGATCTAAATTAGCCAAGGCTGAAAAGCTGGGCGTGGCGGTGCTCGATGAAACGGGGCTGCTGCAACTGCTGGCACAACATGGTATGGAATAGGGCATTTTCGTCTTGTTCCTGCCTCGTGGGAATGGCGCTGCTGCTGCAGGGATGTGCTGGTGGTCCACCCCGAAATATCGATAATGCCTGCGCGTTTTTGAGCGAAAAATCCGGTTGGTACGATGCCACCCAACGTGCGCAGAGACGTTGGGGCATACCTGCACATATTCAGCTTGCGATTGTGCATCAGGAATCACGATTTAAATCGGCAGCCCAGCCGCCACGCGGCACCCTGCTGGGATTTATCCCGTGGAAGCGTCCGTCAACGGCCTATGGCTATTCTCAAGCCAAAGACGGAACCTGGCAGTGGTACATCGACAAGACCGGCAACCGCGGCGCAGATCGTGATGACTTCAGCGATGCGACGGATTTTATCGGCTGGTATGGCAATATGACTTTTCGTTTATTAAAGATTCCCAAAGACGATGCCTTTCGCCAGTATCTGGCCTATCACGAAGGTCATGGTGGCTATAAAAAACAAAGCTATAAAACCAAATCATGGCTGGTCGCGGTGGCGCACAAGGTCTCGGCGCGCGCAACGCGTTACAAAAAACAGCTGTGGAGCTGTGCTGATGATCTGGATGGTTGGTGGTTCTGGCCGTTTTAGGTTGACTAACCTTTCAGGCCATCTGCACTGCCACTCCTGCCAATGGACGCCTATTCATCGCTTCAGTTTAGTTAGAGTTGATCAAGTGACTGATTAACGACCGATGGGCTCTGCCACCAGAGAGACGCTTGATCGACATAGGTAACAAACATCAGCCACAGCAGCATGATGGCTAAAAACGGTAATGCCGCGCGAAACAGCACAAAAATGGGTTTGCGAAAACGCTGGCTGGCAATGAATAGATTCATTCCAACCGGCGGGGTTGAATAGCCAATCTCGAGATTGGCCAGAAAGATAATCCCCAAATGCACGGGGTCAACACCGTATCGCGTTGCAATCGGCAGAATCAGCGGTACCAGCACAATAATCGCCGAGAAAATATCCATCATGCAGCCGGCGATCAACAGAAACACGTTTAACAGCAGCAGGAAACTGGTTTTGCTGTCGACATGTTCCTGCATGATGGCCAATAGGGTCATCGGTACGTCCGCATCAATCAGCAGATTGTTCAGTGCCATCGCCACCGCAACAATAATCAGAATGCTGCCAACGAGTACCGAGGTTTCCGTGCATACCGACGTCAGTTGCTTGCGCACATTCAAACTTCTATAGATGACGCATTCGACAAAGATGACATAGGCCGCGGTACAGGCAGCGGCTTCAGAGACGGTGACCAGTCCACTGTAAATACTGCCAAGAATCGCGGGCGGTAATGACAGATCCCACGCGCCTGCGCGCAACGCCGCGAAAGCCTTCGATGCAGAGAACGGGTAGCGTGGCACATGGTCATGGCGAGCGGTGTAGATTGAGTAGCCACCGAGCATCGCAATCAGGACAGCACCAGGAAGCAGACCCGCAAGAAACAGATCCTCAATCGAGACACCGGATACCACCCCGTAAAGCAAGATCGCGAGACTGGGCGGAAACAATAGCCCCAGAGATCCCGAGGTCGTTAACAGGCCAAGCGAAAAGTTGCTGTTATAGTGTTGTCGCCGAAGCATGGGGTACAGCAAGCCACCCAGCGCTAGTATGGTGATCCCTGAGGCGCCAGAGAAAGCGGTAAAGAACGCGCAGGCGAGCAGCGACACGATGCCAAGTCCCCCGGGCATCCAGCCGAGAAGATCCTGAAAGATGGCGATTAACCGTTTTGGCGCACCGCCCTGAGCAAGACTGACGCCTGCCAGCGCAAACAACGGGATGGCAAGCAGATTGGGTGAGGAGGCGACGCGATAAAGTTCGACGATCAATACTGCGATATCAAGCTGTGCGGTATAGGCCAGTACTAACGCGATACCGGCGATAACGGTAAACAGCGGCGCACCGAGCAGGCCCAGAATAATCAGGCCCACGATCGCAGCGGTCAACACGCGTGGGTGTCCTCCGCTTGTTTTTCCACGGGTCGCCATACCTGTATCGCGTAGCGCAGGGTCATCAAACAAAACCCAATGGGAATCACCAGACTGACGAACAACACCCACATCTCGTGGTCCGGTGTATAGATTCGTTCCGTTAGCCAAAACTTAATAGCAGCATAGGTGAGGACGGCGCAGATACCCGTGGCGAACAGATTAAGCAAACGTGTTGCCCGTACCTGATTGTGTGGTGGAATCCAGTGCGCGAGTAAATCGATACGAATGTGGGCATTACGCCGTATCGCAAGTATGGAACCAAAAAAAACGATGTAGAGCACCAGATGTCGCGCCAATACATCTGCCTCGATCAGTCCGGAATCAAACAGGTTGCGGGCGATAATCTGGCCCAGCGCAATCAGTAATAGCGCAAGCAAACTGCCGATCGCAATGGCCGACTCAATGCGGCAGAGCAGTTGATACACTCGCGTCATCATCCGGTTGGTTCTCGCGGTATTCCTCGATCAGATTGAGGGCGCGTCGCAGTATGTCTTCCGGTATATAACCTGACTCGACAAGCTCTGCGACCGCCGTTGCACGTAGTTCTTCCAACTCGTCGAGGTCGATATCATCCCAGTCGAGCACCAGTTCATGGCCTTTCTCAAGCAGAACCGTCATGCTGGTTTCATTGTCGCGCCGGGTTTCATCGACCAATCGTTGCCCGGCTACAGCCCCGGTTGCTCGCAAAATAGCCTGATGTTCCGGTGTTAGTTTAGCGAACACACGACGGTCGACGACGATGCTGCCAATCGCATTGACCATCTGAATTTTTGATATGTAGCGGGTCTTGTTGAACCATTGCAGTGCCAACGACGCCAGTGGGGTGGTATAGACGGTGTCAATCAACCCGGTGGACAGACTGGTGTAGACGTCGATAATGGATAGCGGGATGGGTGAAATGCCGGTCGATGAAAAGAATGCGGACGCTAGTGGGTCACCCTGCCATAACCAGACACGTTGTTGACGCAGTTCATCCAGAGAAGTGAAGCGATTTTTTGAGAAAAAGCGCACAAAACCCACTTCCATCCATCCGATCAGTTCAAAGCCATTGTCACGATAGCCCTGTTCAATTTCTGGCATCAGGGCATCTCGCACATAATCGACTTCGCCAAGCGACTCATACATGAACGGGATTTCGAGTACGCGCGCGGGGGAATAAAATCGTCCGATGCCATAGCCCGAAAACAACCCCCCCTGCAGCTGGCCGTAACGGATCTTGCGCAACACATCCGGTTCGTCGCCGGCCACACCGTTGGGATACATTTTTATTTTTACCGCACCGTTGGTTTGTTCGCTCACCTCGTTGGACCAATCATCAATGATGTTCATCCAGGTCGATCCGGGGGGCGCGAGCGTAGCCATCTTGATGACAACGGTAGCTGCGGCGTTCGTCGCAAGGCTGGCGCCAACAATGAAAACAAACGTGGCAACGATGCGGGATAAATGCCGCATCAGAACCACTCCTGTTCGTGCCTCAGCAGTCTGACCGCCAGTTGTTTGGCAATGGCGTTGGATAGTGCCATGTCGGGTTGCAGATTGTCCGGGGCATCAATCACGCGAGTGAGCAGTACATGAAAACGTTCTTGATTTAGTTGCTGGCGTGACAGGTATTGGGCTTCAAGTACATCGACAATAAGTAGACGGTCGTTAGTAACGGTGCGCACCGCCGCAAAATGTTTCTCCGCAAGCTGTAAGTCGCCGCCGAAAAACCGTGGTCGCGCTCCGTAGTAGATGCCAAAAAACAAGTGAGGCCCGCCATAAAAATATTCAGGATCAAGCTCTAGTACTCGTTCCATTATGGCCGCCGCGACCCCCAGTCCCGCGAGTGGAACCGGGTCATCTCGATTCAGATCAATGTATTTGGCGCGGCAACTTGCGGTCCAAAATAGCGCGGGGACTGCAGATGACGACATCTTGGCCAGAGCACTGCGCAGCTCATCGTCTCTGACTTGATCGGGGTCGACTGAAAACCCGGATGCCTGCAACGCGGCGTCACCGTGGGCGATGCAACGGCGATAGAGTGCGGCGGCTCGAACCGGATCGTCGGGTTCAACAAAGCCGTAGGCATAACCATACAGCGCTTGCATCGCATTGACCCTGAGTATCGGTTCTTGGGGTGACTCGAGTATCAATCCCTCAAGCATCTTGAAGTTCGCAGGTATGGCCATTTCAGCGAGCTTGAGGTCGGTTTCGCGATTCATGGCCAGGGCGCCACTGTCGATAATGGCCAGCGATCCCTTAACCACCATCGTACCCATAGAACAGCCAACCGTTAGTGAGGAAAGCATCACAACAACAAGGGGCACTATGAAACGCCTGACAGGCTGAAAAAATATCATTTGATCATGTCCTTTTGGTGGGATTCGATGAATCCCGTCCGCAACGGAAAGGAATTATTTTTGCGGTCGGCAAAATAATGTTCGAGCGTTGCCCGTACGACCGGGAATGCCAGCTCATCCCATGGAATGGATGCCTCGTCGACCAGTTCTACTTCGAGACTTTCGTTGGTTCTGCTAAAGACGGGCTCCGCAAGTGCGGCTCGAAAGAACATGTAGACCTGACTGATATGCGGGATGCTGTACAGGCTATACAGCCCATGAATCGATATTTTGGCGCAGGTTTCTTCGAGGGTTTCTCGAATGGCTGCTTGTTCTGTTGTTTCGTGGTTCTCCATAAACCCTGCTGGCAATGTCCATAGCCCATAGCGAGGCTCAATGCCGCGTTTACATAACAATATTTTGTCTTGCCACTCGACAATCGCGCCAGCGACTATTTTGGGATTTTGATAATGAATGGTATCGCAGTGCAGGCACACAAAGCGGTTGCGATGATCGCCCTCTGGTATTCGTTCAACCAGCGGATGACTGCAGTTACTGCAAAATTTCATGGAATCCCTGTCATTTATGTTGATAAAACGATTATCGCACAGCTCACATAGAGTTTGGCATCTGCTTTGCCAGCAGAGTTCCCCTAATGTTCTATAGTTAGGCCTGACATACCTCGGGATTCATGCGCTGGGTGACGAGGCAAACAAGATGGTTGGGGTATCATCAACAGCATGCGGATTTCTGCTTCTCAGTTCTATCCGGCACATCAGCCGCGCAGCACCAGTATGCGACTGGATACGGTTTCGGCCGGCTCGGTATCGACGCCACAGGCGACGTTACCCGCGGCGCGAACACCACAGGTGCTGGCGAGGCCGGCGATACAAGCCATTGATGAGTCGGTGGTTCGAGGGCGGGTGATACGTGAAGACGTCGCCCGTCTTGACACCCGAGGCCGGGGCGCGGTGGCGGCTTATGCTGAGATAGGCAATGGTGCGCAGAGGGAGTATATCGGTTTGGTCATGGGGATCGATGAATACGCGTGATGGGTCTGGTGACTGAGTCGGAATATCACCGACTCAGTCTGGCGTTTAGCCGATTGGTTTAAGCACGACGGCGTGCGGCGCCGATCAAACCGAGTAATCCGGAACCCATCAGCCATGCTGCTGCAGGTACGGGGATCGGGTTGGGTGCATAGGCAAGAATGAACGAGCCATCCTGAGTGCCGCAGAAGTTCCCGACCGAGCTGCATTGATTCTCGCCAAAAATTGTATTGGCAACCATCGTGTCGACAAGGCCGTTGCTATCCGGGTCGGCATCGAAGTTGGTATCGGAGATACCCAACAAGCTATCACCATTGACCAGACTCGCACCTTGACTGTCCGTCAGTACGCCCTCGATTGCTTGTACTAGAGCAAAGCTCCCATCATCGGAGCCATTGAGTGACGCGGTGCTAAAAATCGCGCCATTTCCAGGCATATCAACATAGTTAAAGGTCGCGATTAGTATTCCATCGTCAAATCCAGCGCCACCGGTGCCGGTGAAGTTGGGGTTGGATTTTACTCCGCTGGAGAAATCGTCGACGTAGACAGACACGGTACCACCCGTATGGTCGGTAGAAGTTATATCGCCACCATAAAAGCCCGTGACGATCGAGTCCAATTGGTAGGTAAAGGTGACCTCAAAGTGGTAGTTTAACATCTTGCCGGTATCGGTAACTGGCATCAACCCCGAACTACCCATGAATGCAGTAGCGGACAACAAACCGCTGGTGCTGCCGGGGGTTCCAATTGCGGTGGGATCGCCAGAGGCAACGGCATTGAACAACCCGGTCAGATTCACTTGGGTGATATCCGAGATGCTGCCAAAGCCAACAAGTCCGGCGGCGTCTAAATCCAGAGTCCAGCCATCAACGATGGTGTTCGCGTTCGCGAGACCAGGAACTCCGAGGCCAAGTGATATGGCACAATAACTGGCAATACGACTAATTTTCATAATCTACGACTTCCCTTGTTAACGACTAAAGTGGGGTTCCATTGCAGATCCATAGCGTCCGTCGCGGCATGGGTCATGGAACGGTTGTATGCGCCACGCGGTGTGCGCGAACGCGATAAATCGAGTTGAGTAGTGACTGACTGCAAGGGGGTTGATAGCGGGGCCTCGTCAAATATCAGCGAGTCCAAAGCGAACGCCATCCTCAGGAGATCCTGATGCGGGAAAATAGTTGTTGATGGGGTACCTGACACAGTGCGTAGCACCGTATTGGGCGATAAAACTTCCATCGTGACGTCCCTTAATTGGATGGCAGTGCCCCAGTGGCACTACTCGAACTATTTCCTAGTTCGTGCTCCTCCCAATTAAGGAACTGGCGATGGTTATCCTTTGCGGATTATTGTAATCGTCCAGTGCCCAGACTAAAGCAATATTCAGGCCAACTCTTCAAGTGGTTGAATTATAAGAAATAACAAAAACTCTAAAGGGGACTCTTAGTCTTAATTGTAAAAAATACTGACAGTTATGGCTGCTCATACCACGCGTTCGGTAAAACAGGACAAGAACACGGAAAACAGGGAGTTACTCATGAAATCCAGCGGTTTATAGCCGCAAATCTGCAACTATGGGCAGCCTATTCGGCGAGTTTGTCAGAAAACTTTACAGCGCATGGCTGTGGCTGATCAGGTCAGCAGATTGCTCAATATGCCGTGATAACAGCGGGACAGGGCATCCAGATCGCTTATTCGAACACACTCATTGACCTGATGTATGGTCGCGTTAACCGGGCCAAGCTCCAGCACCTGAGCACCGGTGGGCGCAATAAAGCGTCCATCAGAGGTTCCACCCGCCGTCGAGAGTTCTGGTGACGTTCCGGTTTCGTCGCGTACGGCATCCTTGGCCGCGTCCACCAACTCGGCGGGCGCGGTCAGAAACGGTGGACCGGAAAGCCGCCACTGAATATCGAATTCCAGCTGATGCGACGCAAGAATCGCCTCCAGACGTTGTCGCAACTCCGGTTCCGTGACCTCAGTGGAAAAACGGAAGTTGCACTCAAGTTGCAGTTCACCGGGGATCACGTTGTTCGCACCGGTGCCCGCGTTCAGATTGGAAATCTGAAAGGTCGTTGCTGGAAAATACTCGTTACCGTTATCCCACGACTCGGCGCAGAGTTCGGTTAACGCCGGTGCCGCCAGATGAATCGGGTTACGAGCTAACTGTGGGTAGGCCACATGGCCCTGAATGCCCTTGATGGTAATGATCGCGCCAAGCGAGCCACGGCGACCGTTTTTGATCACGTCACCGAGGTGTTCTGTGCTGGAGGGTTCGCCAACCAGACAATAGTTAATTTTTTCACCGCGAGCCTCAAGGGTCTCGATCACCTTCACGGTGCCCTGTATAGAAGGTCCTTCTTCGTCCGAGGTAATCAAAAAGGCGATCGAGCCTAAATGCTTGGGATGATCGGTAACAAATGATTCACATGCTGTCACCATCGCCGCGAGACTGCCTTTCATGTCGGCGGCGCCACGACCATACAGCAGGCCATCACGTTCCGTGGGGACAAAAGGGTCTGATTGCCATGCCGATGCGGGTCCCGTCGGTACTACGTCAGTATGACCGGCAAAGGCGAACAGCGGGGCTTGGGTTCCGCGTCGCGCCCAGAAGTTATCAACCTCCCCGAAACGCAGGTGTTCAATCTCAAAACCGAGCGCTGCCAAACGCTCTATCATCAGCGCCTGACATCCCGCATCGTCCGGTGTAACGGATCGACGCGAGATCAGTTCTTTGGCCAGTTCGAGCGTTGCGGATGACATAGTGGTGGCGTTATATGTCGCGCAACAATTCGTTGATGCCAACCTTGCTGCGTGTCCTTTCATCCACCTGCTTGATGATAACCGCACAGTACAGGCTGTGGCTGCCATCCGCCGCGGGGAGATTACCCGACACCACAACCGATCTTGCCGGTACCCGGCCATAGCTAATCTCGCCGGTCATGCGGTTGTAGATCTTGGTGCTTTTCCCAATGTAGACGCCCATTGAAATCACGGCACCTTCCTCAACGATTACCCCTTCAACGACCTCAGAACGAGCGCCAATAAAACAGTTGTCTTCAATAATGGTCGGGGAGGCCTGTACCGGCTCGAGTACGCCACCAATACCCACGCCGCCGGAGAGATGTACATTCTTGCCGATCTGTGCGCAGGAACCGACCGTGGACCAAGTATCAACCATCGTACCCGAATCGACATAGGCGCCGATATTGACGTAGGACGGCATCAATACCACACCCGATGCAATATAGGCACCCCGACGCACCGAGGCGGGGGGTACCACCCGGACGCCTGAATCGCGCAAATCACGGGGGCTGTAGTCGGAATATTTGGACGGCACTTTGTCATAATAATTGGTAAAGCCACCCTTCATAAACAGGTTATCGTCTATACGAAACGACAGCAGAACCGCTTTTTTTAACCAATCGTTGACGACCCACTCCCCGTCTTTCTTCTCTGCAACCCGGGCCTCGCCCTTGTCTATAAGACTTAATGCGTGATCAACCGCTTCCTTGACCTGGGTATCAACGCTGCGGGGTGTGATGTCCGCGCGGATTTCAAATGCGGTTTCGATTATTGATTGGATATCGCTCATTGCTATTCCCGTAAAAGTTTAGAGTGTGTCGCAGAATGATCGAATGCGTTGTGCTGCATCAATACACTCATCCAGCGTCGGCACCAGTGCCATTCGTATCCGGTTTGCGCCGGGGTTTCTGCCCTGCACGGTACGCGATAGGAAGCTGCCAGGCAGCACCGTGATGTTTTGTTGCGCAAACAGCCTCTGCGCGAAAACCGTATCATCTACGGGTGTTTGGGGCCAGAGATAGAACGCAGCAGCAGGTTGATCTACCGGCAAACAGTCACCCAGTATGTTGAGGACTGCCTCGAATTTCTCAGTATACAGGCGACGGTTTTCGATCACATGGGTTTCGTCCGCCCACGCGGCCTGACTGGCAATCTGGGTATGCACCGGCATCGCGCAACCATGATAAGTTCGATACTGGAAAAATGTCTCGATGATCGACGCATCACCGGCAACAAAACCGGAGCGCAGTCCGGGCACGTTGGAGCGCTTGGAAAGGCTGTGGAAAACCACGCAGCGCTCATAGCCGTCGCGTCCCATATTGGCCGCGGCGCTTAGCAAACCCACGGGAGGTTGGTCTTCATCGAAATAGATCTCGGAATAACACTCGTCGGCCGCAATCACAAAATCGTGGCGGTCGGCCAATTCGATAAGGCTCTCCAAGGTTGATTGCGGCACGACGGCTCCCGTCGGATTGCCCGGGGAACACAAATACAACAGTTGGCAGCTCGACCAAACGGCGTCAGAAATAGAGCCAAAGTCAGGCAACTGATCCTGTTCGCTGACGGGATTTACATACCAGGGCTCTGCGCCGGCGAGCAGGCAGGCGCCCTCATATATTTGATAGAACGGGTTCGGCATCACCACCCGAGCGGGGTCGGCCGAATCGATGACAGCCTGGGCAAATGCGAACAAGGCCTCGCGCGTCCCATTCACAGGCAATACCTGTGTCGCGGGATCAACACCGGCGGCTTGCAACCGAAAGCGATTAACCAGCCAAGCGGCGATAGTCTCACGCAACGTGTCGGTACCTCGAGTGGTTGGATAGGTCGACAGGTGTTGCAGATTGTCTTCGAGTGCAGAGGCGATAAATTCCGGCGCGGCATGTTTGGGTTCACCAATCGACATAGCCAGATGTGATAGTTGTGCAGGCGGACTGATTCCTGCTTTGAGCTCATTCAGACGCTGAAAGGGATAAGGTTGGAGCTTTTTTAGAAACGGATTCATGGCGCGGCGATAGTATAGAATAAGTGCCTATGTCATCCAATCAAAATCCTGATATTCGCGCCATCTCAGCCCTGTTGTACGCCGCGACGCTGTGGGGGGTGTTTTGGTATCCGATGCGACTACTTGATGAAGTCGGGATGGATGGGTTATGGGCGACCGCAGTCAGTTTTGGCGCCGCGAGCGTATTCGGACTGTTTCGGGTGCAACGTAGCGAGTGGCTTTGTTCGCCTGTCGCATTGTGGAGCATGGCGCTGGCAACGGGCTGGTGCAATCTTGCGTTTGTGATCGCCATACTCGATGGCCCCGTGGTACGCGCCATATTGTTGTTTTATCTTTCACCGATCTGGTCGGTACTGCTCGGCTATTTATTTCTCGGTGAGCGGGTCGGTCGGCGATCTCTCATGGTGCTGGGGGTGGCACTGATCGGTGCTGGCATCATGCTGTGGAGTAGCGAGACGGGTTCTCCATGGCCGGCCACGCGTTCAGACTGGTTTGCCCTGTCCAGCGGGGTTGCGTTTTCGATATCCAATGTGCTGGTGCGCAAATTGCAGCACATTACGGTCTTCGCCAAGACGTCTGCCTCTTGGGTGGGTGCCTTAGTGGTGTCGCTGGTGGGCATCGTCGTTGTCGATGATCCGCTACCTGATGTCCCCTCGCACATCTGGGTATCGGCAGGTACTCTGGGTTTGATCTGTCTGACCACCATGACATTGGCGGTGCAGTACGGCGTCACGCGCTTGCCGCTGCATCGCTCTGCGGTCATTTTGTTGTTCGAACTGGTGGCCGGTACTGTATCATCAATTTTGCTCGCCAATGAGTTGTTATCGGTTCGAGAAGTGGTGGGCGGTGGACTCATTGTTTTGGCGGCATGGTGGAGTTCGAGGCGATAGCATTGAATTTATTTTCTCTGCGCAGGGAACTGAATGGCAAGTTTAGTTGTCTAAAACCGTTGTATGGGGGCGGCTACGTTGGGGTTCTTGGTCAGGGGTATTTCACTTAGGATTACAAACACTTATCGATTGTTTCGAGAATGGATGGTCATTCGGGGATGCGGCAGGCAGCGTACATTAAGGGTGTGATTTCTGCAGCGATACGCAAACTGCACAAGGCGCATGTGTCTGATTCCGTCGTCGAAAACTATTCCGTGTCGGTCAATCCGGTGCATCGGGTTGATATTCAGGCTCCCGACAATCCCCAATTGAATATCCTCGATGATCGTTTGCATTTGTACTGCTCACTGGTCGCGGTGGGGCGAGCGTCTATCGAAGCCCACCATGCCGGCGACCCGGATGCACTGGCGTTGGCGAAGGAATTTACCCGACTTGAAGGGATATGCCTGCATGGGCAACGCAGTGATGGCGCGCAGCGCGGTCATCAACGTACTCAGGATGCCCGCGAAGAAGCCCGTGGATTGGCCCTGAAATATTTTGCGAGCCATCCCGATGCTGGCATTATGAAAACGGCTCGTGTGGTTGCGTTCGAGCTGGAACGGCTCGATTTCCGCAATCGTAGTAATGGGTTTTTTCAAGAGTCCACGGTTCGCAACTGGATCCGTCCGTTGTTTAATCAGGCACCACCACGTCGTCCGACCAAAAAGTCCTCCACTGATTAGCCCGTCATCGTGGTTTGCGGTGACACCTTATTTACCATGGGGGTCTATCTTTGTCGTCTAATATTTTTGATATCCATCATGCCAGTTTGTTGGTGTCGGATGTGGGTGCGTCGCTTGAGTTCTATTGCGATGTTTTGGGCCTTGAGGTAAGTGATGCACGACCCGATCTCGGCTACCCCGGCGTGTGGCTTGTCATCGGTCAACACCAATTGCATTTGATGCAGTTACCCAACCCTGATTCGGTCGACGGGCGTCCGCCACACGGCGGCCGAGACCATCATGTGGCGTTGGCAGTTTATGATTTATCCCAAATCCAGAACCGTTTGGATCAACGCTCGATTGCCTATACGTTGAGTAAATCAGGGCGCACAGCGCTGTTTGTTCGTGATCGTGATGCCAATGCGATTGAGCTGATCGAATGTTGAGGTTCCTTAAGGCTGTTTGTCGAGTGTTTTGATCAACGCTTCTCTGAGGGAGTCTTGTGCGGGTTGATCGAGCGGTTGGTCGGCAAAGTCGGTGACAAAAAACACATCCTCGGCTTTGGTTCCAACCGTCACCACACTGAGTTTTTGTAGACGAACATAGCGGGCAAGAAATATTTTACTCACCATGGCAAGCAGCGCACGACGCTCGGTTGTGACTAGTTCAAGAATGGTGCGGTGGTTTTTTTCGTCCAACTGATAGCTTACCGAGGTGGGTGTGGAAAATTGTTTTAATGTGCGTGACAAGGCGCGAGACTGGAGTTCGAGTGGTGAATCAGGATCAAGTAGCCGGGGTTTTAGCGTTAGATTAAGTTCTTTTTCAAGATCATTTCTGATTTCACCCGATACGCGGTAGCTGCCCATGCTGTAACCTGATCGTGTGCTGAAAAGCCGCGCCTGCAAAATATTTTGGTTCAGGTAATCCAGCACGATCGCGCTGATGGCAAATAGCCCGTCGCGGTCGTAGTCGAATACAAAAATCTCAGAGTCATCCGTCGCGTCGATGCGTCTGGAAACAATCAATGGCAATTGGTCGATCGATACCTTTGAGATTACCTGAGTATGCCAAGCGATTTGTTCAGCGGTGTGAGACAGAAAATAGTCGCTATCGGGCTCAGACCAAACACTGTCGATATCGCTGGCACTGATGCCAGCACTTTCCAAGAGCGCCCGCGCGGCGATCTGAAGTTCTTTAACGTGCTGTTCGGCGTTCACTCGATTGGTGAGTCCACGCGCCAGCGCACGCGAGGTTTTGGTGTGGAGATCACTCAATAGGGTGTCTTTCCACGCGTTCCAGAGTTTTGGATCGGTTCCGCAAATATCCCCAACGGTGAGCAGATATAAATAATCGAGATGCGTCTGATCGCCAACCAATTCAGCAAAGCGATGGATCACGTCCGGATCGGAGAGGTCCTGTTTCTGTGCGGTCGATGACATGACCAGATGGCTCGCCACAAGCCAGGAAATGAGATTGCCATCGTAATCGTTGAGCCGATGTTGGGTGCAGAATGCCTTGACCTCCAACGCGCCGAGTTCCGCATGATTGCCGCCACGGCCCTTCGCAATGTCATGAAATAAGCCTGCCATATAAAGCAGCTCAGGTTTTGGTAAGCGTTGGGAAATATGGCTGCAGCTGGGGAATTCGCCGGCGTATTCTGGCACTGAAAACCGGCGCAGGTTACGCACCACCATCAAGGTATGCTCATCAACGGTATAGATATGAAACAGATCGTGCTGCATCAGCCCGACAATCTGTCCAAATACAGGGAGGTAGGCTGCCAGTACCCCATAGCGATTCATGCGTCGCAACTCGTGGGTAATGCCGGCCGGTTGCCGCATAATCTCCTGAAATAAACTCGTGCAGCGAATATCGCAGCGAAAATCGTCGTCGATCAGGTACAGACTGGATCGAATGGCACGGATGGTTTCTGCATGAACCCCGTTGAGTTCGGGGTGTTGCTGCATCAGCAGGAATATTTCGAGCAACGCGAATGGGTAGCGCTGAAATACTCCGTCAAAGCTGGCCGCGAGATAACCATTGGTTACGTGGAAGCGCTTGTTGAGTTGGCGATTCGCACCATGATCAGATTCTGAGTCAGCGAAAATCGCATCATGAAAAAACTGCAATAGCATTTCATTGATGCGTTCAAGTTCCATGACGGTGCGATAGTAGTGTTGCATAAACAACTCTACGCCCTGACGTTTTGCCGTATCCGTGTAACCGAACTGTTGCGCAAGTTCGCGTTGATAATCGAAAAGCAGACGGTCTTCGCGTCGCCCGGTGAGCAAATGCAGAGCCCCGCGAACTCGCCAGAGAAACGCTTGCCCCAACATCAAGGTGTTGAATTCTTGATCGGTTAAAAATCCACACTCAACCAACGCACTGACATCATCGGTACCAAAGTGGTGTTTGGCGACCCAAAACACCACCTGTACGTCGCGTAGCGCACCGGGGCCTTCCTTGACATGCGGTTCAAGGTGATAGGCGGTGTCACCGAAACGCCTGTATCTCTCAGCCTGTTCTTGTTGCTTGCCGCGGAAAA
>JYMV01026978.1_pt1 | contig 17281 bp, 18 predicted proteins | sample 338911 | NCBI WGS metagenome assembly JYMV01 (sample SAMN03354496, study PRJNA234377) | hydrothermal vent metagenome | biome: Deep sea; feature: Hydrothermal plumes at the Eastern Lau Spreading Center, Western Pacific Ocean; material: Seawater | place: Tonga | collected 2009 | depth 2000 m m
CTTTTAAACAAATGTGAACTTATAATCCATTGATTTAAAATAATTTATTATTTTAATTGGAAATTGGTGAAATATCTGTATATGATATTTATCCTAATTTTTGATATTTTTTAGATGCTTGATAATTACACTCCTCCATTAGCAACCAATGGCTCGCGCCTAATTCGAGACAGTATTTATGATCGTATGCGTGCGGATATTTTGACTTGCGCGTTAACTCCCGGTGCACTTATTCAAGAAAAGGATTTGGCTACCCGCTATGAAGTAAGCAAGTCACCTGTTAGAGACGCTCTCCTCAGATTGCAGGAACAGGGTCTAATTGAGGTTATACCCCGAAGGGGTTATCGAATTCAGCCAATATCTGTTTCTGATGCTCGAGAACTCTACGAAATCAGACTCCTTTTAGAGAGGGCTTGCATTAAACGTGCTATCGAAAATGCTACAAATCAGGATTTGGCCAATCTCGATCATTTTCGTTCGGCAGGTGAGAATAGCAGTCTTGCCGATTGGGTAACTTATAATAGGGATTTTCATCGTGCTATTGCCCAACTTTCGAGTAACGCTCGACTTACGAGGATGACCCAGGATGTTATTGATCAGTTTGATCGACTAACTTTTATGGGCGTGGTGACTGCACCATCAGACGCGTCTTCGGAAAAGTTGGTAGGAGAACATTGTAGCATTATTGATGCTATCCAGGCACGTGACAAAACAGCAGCTGGACGCTTAATAAGCGGTCACGTAATGAAATCACAGAAACGGTTCTTTACCGTTTTCGAAAACCCCCCAATTATTAAGTGAGTGATATGGTCGAAGGACGGATAATCGAAATTACTGAACAAGGTCGACCTGAGGTTATGCAGGTGAGATCTTTTAACTTTCCAGATCCCGAAGAAGGCGAAGTTCTCATTGATCAAAAAGCCTTAGGAATGAATTTTTTAGATGTCTATCACCGTTCGGGAGCTTATCCCCTTTCCATGCCGACTGGTATCGGCACCGAAGCGGCGGGCATTGTCGCTAAAGTTGGTGCCGGCGTTACAGAGTTCAAGGAAGGTGATCGCGTTGCCTATGGAGGCGGCGCGCCCGGTGGATACGCCGACTACCGTAACGTATTGGCAACCCGCATTGTCCCGATCCCGAATAATGTTACGGATGAGCAGGCTGCGACAAGCCTGATGAAGGGTATGACCGTAGAATATCTCATGGAACGGGTTTATTCTGTGCAGCCGGGCCAAATGATATTATTCTATGCGGCGGCTGGGGGTGTTGGGTTGATAGCCGGCCAATGGGGTAAATCCCTAGGAGCACATATGATTGGTGTTGCCGGTGGACCAGAAAAATGTCAACTCGCACTGGCAAATGGCTACGAAATTTGTCTGGATCGTCATGCTGACGAAGATGTGTCGGCTAAAGTAGCAGAATTGACCAACGGTATTGGTCTGCCTGTAGTTTATGATTCTATTGGTAAAGACACTTATACGACAACATTAGACTGTTTGGGTCCCCGCGGTTTCTTTGTTTCATTTGGGGCAACTTCGGGCCCCGTGCCGGCAGTTCAAGCGACGGAACTTCAAAAACGAAACTCACTCTATTTTACTCGGCCTACTTTGGTAACTTACACGGCTGATAGAGCCGATCTTTTGATGTCATCGGGCAAGGTGTTTGCTAAGTTGGGTTCTGGGGAAATAAAAACGGAGGTGGGACAAACATATAAACTAGAAGATGTTGTGAAGGCACATCAGGATTTTGAAGCGGGTAAAACAAGGGGTTCAACTCTGATTATGCCTTAGATGTGGTGGATAATCATTTTAGAAAGTTTTAAGAACTTGAAAAACACTTGTGATGAAGATGAAAGTTTGGCGTAAAGAATAAGGCAATAGGTAAATAACCAGATAGAGAGATAGATTTTGAAACCTTTTGATTTTGTTAAACCAGATGACCAGGAGGGTGTAATTTCAGCACTCGCGGCGCATAGTCCCCGTGTTCGAATATTGGCGGGAGGCACAGACTATTTGGTTGAGTTGAAGCATGTCAGTCAGTCACCGGGCACAATCGTGGATGTTTCTCACTTGCAAGAGTTGAGAGGTATTGAAGAAGTTGAAGATGGTCTTCGCATTGGTGCTGCTGTAACCCATACTGAAATCATGGCTCACCCATTGATAGAGAAACATGTGCCAGCCATGATCCATGCCGCCCATACCATCGGTGCCGTTCAAACCCGTAACCTGGGCACCTTAGGGGGAAATTTGGTAACGTGTGTGCCGTCTATGGATTCTGGCCCGACCCTCGTCGCACTGGAAGCCAAAGTTACGATAGCTGGTCCTGGTGGTTCGCGTTGCATACCATTGACTGATTTTTTTGTAACAATTTTGGAACCAGATGAGCTTTTGATCAATATAGTGATCCCTAAGTGTAACCTAGGTAAACCAACGTCTTTTTATAAATTTGGGCTCCGCAAAGGCCAGGCCTTAGCTTTGGTTAATGCGGCGTCGAGCCTTTGGGTTAAGGGTGGTAAGTTTAAGGACGTGAAAATATCCTTGGGTGCAGTTGCACCAGTTGTGATCCGGTGTCCCAAGGCCGAAGCGTCTCTGGAGGGGTTTCCTATCAGTCAGGAAATTATTCAGGAAGCTGGCCGTATTGCTGTAACTGAAGCAAAACCCATAGGTGATTTTAGGGCTTCCTTGGAATACCGAAATGATCTAATCGAAGTGCTTACCCGGCGGACGTTAAATAGCGCTATTCAGACCGCTAATCAATCTTGAGGAGGAGGATCCAGTGGACGTTAAATTAACCATCAATGGAGAAGAAAAGAGTGCCTCAGTCCCACCAGAGACCACACTTCTTAGGCTTCTGCGAGAAGAATTTAATCTGACCGGTGCAAAAATTGGATGCGATGTCGGTGACTGTGGAGCCTGTACGGTTATTGTAGACGGTATTGCAACGAATTCCTGCCTAATGTTGGCAGGCCAAGTACAAGGCCGTTCAATAGAAACCATAGAAGGTCTTGCTAATATGGATGATTACCACCCCTTACAAAAGAATTTTGAAGATTTAGGTTCACTTCAATGCGGATTTTGCGGACCGGGGATAATCCTGTCTGCGAAGCAGTTACTCGACGATAACCCAGATCCAAACAAGAAAGAAATACAGGATGCCCTGGCTGGTAATCTTTGTAGGTGTACGGGTTATACTAAAATTGTTGAAGCCGTCGCCGATGCGGCACGCGAAATGCGTGGCAATCGGGAAGCGGCTTAAGAGGAGGCTATAATTATGGATGAAAATGTAAAAACTGCAGAGCGTGAAGTCACATTAGAACGGCTCAGGGAAATTGACGATGACCTGCGTTTGCCGGCAGTGCCGGAACAAGTTTCCTATCCAATAGAAACATTAATACCAGAGGCACGGACCCAAACTCCCGCCGTTGGACAGCGGGCCACGCGTCCAGATGGACGCCTTCACGGATTAGGACAGACTAAATATATAGATGATTTGAGCTTTCCGGGGATGATCCATGCCAAGATAAAAAGGGCCGGAATTTCGAAAGCGCGTGTCAAGAATATTGATGTTTCTGAAGCTGAAAAGATGCCAGGCGTCATGGCAACTCTGGTAGGGAGTGAGATCCCGGTAAATTCGTTTGGACCATCTTATCAGGATCAGCCCGTCATGGTTAATGGGACCGTATTTCATGCAGGCGATCCTGTTGCCGCCGTTGCAGCAACTACGGAGCAATTAGCTCTTGATGCTTTAGACAAGATTAAGATTGATTACGAACCTCTTGAGGCAGTCTACGATCCGATAGAAGCCATGAAAGACAACGCACCTCAAGTACATGAAGGTGAAAGTAATATTTATTCCTCCAAAGTGATCCAGAAGGGAGATGTGGAGCAGGGCTTTGAGGCATCCCATCGCATCTATGAAAACACCTTTAGTACGCAAATGGTGGAACACGTGCCGATGGAACCTCATGCATCTATCGCTGATTGGGACGGGAATGGTCGGGTAACCCTGCATTCGAGCCTTGGGCGTATTACATTAGGTCGTGCAGATATTGCCCGGACTTTGAACATGCCAATCAACCGTATCCGTATTATCGCGACGGTGGTTGGCGGTAATTTTGGTGGAAAAAATGAAATTACGACCGAACCAATTTTGGCACTTCTATCCAAGAAGACTGGCCGTCCTGTAAAGGGGGTTTATACCCGGGAAGATGAATTCATGTCATCCACGACCCGCCACCCCTTCATCATGGATTATAAAACTGGTATGAGCAAAGATGGTAAGATACTTGCGCGTAAGGTGCGACTTGTATGTGATGGAGGGGCCTACTGTTCTTGGTCGGAAACTACCTTGGGTAAGGCCTGTATTTTGTCGGCTGGGCCGTACAATATCGAAAATCTCTATGTCGAGGCATATGCGGTCTACACAAACAAGACGATGACCGGTGCCATGCGTGGGTTTGGAGCGCCGCAAGTTTGTTTTGCTTATGAATCTCAGATGGACGATATGGCTCACGATCTCGGTATTGATCCTCTAGACATCAGGCGCATGAATGCCTTTCACGAAGGTTCAGCTAGCCCAACGGGCCAGGTGCTCGAAAGTGTAGTGGTGAGGGACTCGCTTGAAATGGCTGCAGAACGCTTTGGATGGCAGGACTGGAAAAAATGAAACAGAAGGGAAAAGGTATAGGCTGTATGTGGTACCCGATTGGGTTTACCGTTGCTGCAAATCCTAGTGCGGCAACGGTAAAGGTCAATGAAGATGGTACTGCGACGTTACTAACCGGCACCGTAGAAACTGGGCAGGGTTCTCTCACGGTACTGGGTCAAATTGCCGCCGAGGAACTCGGTATTTCGACCGACGATGTACACGTTGTTTCCGCAGATACGGACACCACGCCCATGGATACAGGGGCGATCGCAAGCCGGACAACTTATGTAACAGGTAACGCTATTAAGCTTGCCGCTGAGAAAGCTAAGGAAATCCTATTTGAGGTGGCGGCTCCTATGCTCAATGTGAAGCCGAGCCAGTTAGAAGCCGTTGACCGAAAAGTCCAGGTAAAGGGTTTTCCGCAACGCAATCTGCCGATTAGTGAAGTTGCCTTGCAAGCTCAGTTTGTGCAAGGCCGACCACCTATCGGTAGCGCGTCATTCAATCCTCCTACGGTAGACATGGATCCAGAGACCGGACAGGGTAAGCCCTTTTCTACATACGTCTATGCAACCCAAATTGCAGAAGTCGAAGTGGATGATGAAACAGGCCAAGTAGATGTGCTCTATATGTCTGCTGCTCATGACTGTGGCACCGCTATCAATCCAATGCTCGTTGAGGGCCAAATCCAAGGCGGAATTTCTATGGGTGTTGGTTTTGCCCTTCAGGAAGAAATGTTATTTGATGAAAAGGGCGTTCAAATTAATCCCAATCTTACTAACTATATTATGCCGACTAGTTTGGATATGCCCGAAATAGACGTGGATATTGTCGAAAATTTTGATCCTACTGGACCTTTTGGCGCCAAGGGGGTGGGTGAGCCGACAGCCGTTCCTACCGCGGCCGCAATATGCAACGCTATCTTTGATGCTGTAGGAGTGAGGGTAACTTCTTTGCCAGCAACTGCTGAAAAAGTCTTAAAATTGATCAAGGAAAAGAGAGCAAACGAGAATAAGCAACTGGCACCTGCTGAGTAACAGCCGTAATTTTTTCAATAACAAGGACGGCTTAATATGGCGATACGGAGCACTTTACCTCCGATTGATTTTATACGAATGCGGCGGTCGGTCATGGCGGCTAATATAACTGAACCTGGCCCCACTCCTGACGAGCTAAAAATTATTATCGATGCTGGCTTACGTGTTCCAGACCATAGCCGCTGCGGGCCTTGGCGGATTCAGATTATTGGTAAAAAGGGCCAGTTTTCTTTGGGTGAACTTTACGCTGAGCTATTCGCAGCCGAGAATGAGGAAGCAAATGAAGATATGATTGAGTACTGGCGTCAACGACCGACCACCGCTCCTTGTCTCCTCGCCATTACCTGCTATCCCAATCAGGATAAAATCCACAAGGTGCCCTTGATTGAGCAGCAAATGTCGGTCGGCGCGATGTGCCAGAACCTACTTAATGGAGCTCACGCCTTAGGTTATGTAGCACAGTGGTTAACAGAGTGGCCGAGCTACCACGATAATGTAAAGAGGCGTCTCGGGCACGATCCATCTATAAAAATCCTGGGGTTTATTTTTATAGGGACCGCCGTGGCGCTACCAAAGGAACGTAATCGTATTGGTGCAGGAGAGATTGTCAGTAATTGGGATGGCTAACTCGCATAAATTTACTGTACCTTACACTACCATTGGACCGAAAAATTTGGCGCGGAGTTGACGTTATCGTTCAATTGGGTAGCCAACGATACTCCCCCATTCGGTCCAGGAACCATCGTAAATAAAAATGTTATTATTACCCAGGACGTGGGTTAAGGCAGTCCAGGCAAAGGTAGCGCGGTGTGAAAGTCGGCAGTAACAAACCACCTCCTTATAATCGTCGGGTATACAGCCAACGTTTTTAAATATTTCCAGAAGTTCCTCAGGTTCTTTGAAAGTATCATCCGGATTGAGGAGGTCTTTATAATAAAGGTGTTTTGCGCCGGGGATCCGTCCCCCTCTTTCGGCGCCATGGTCAAAATTGCCGTATTCCATAACCCTCTCGCCGGAATATTCCTCGGGGCTACGAACGTCTAATAGAAAACGACTTGGTTCTTTCAATTTATTAAGCAGATTTTCCCGGCCCAATCGCATTCTAACGTCACCATTCTGTGCGACGTAATCTACTTGCTGTACCTCAGGCACCACATCGGTCATGGGGCGTCCCTCCATTACCCACTTGGTTCGGCTCCCATCTAGTATGAAAATTTCTGGATGCCCGGCCATGGTAAGTGCCCAAAGTGCATAGGTTCCGTACTGTACAGGATCTCCATACAGCACGACCCGGTCTTTTTCAGAAACACCAACTTTTCCTAGTCGATTTGCGAGTTCACCAGGTGTTACAAATTCTCGATCGGAGTCATGCCAGCAAAGGTCTTTCCAATAGAAGTTTACTGCACCGGGAATATGACCTGTTCGATACGGGGCCTCATCGCCTAGTTTAGAAGAGATTTCGATTACTTTAATCGTAGGGTCCAACAGGCGATCGGCCAGCCAATCGGTCGAGACAATGGGGGATGTCATAGTATACTCCCAAGGAAAGTTAATAGGCCGTATGTCGTCAATTTAAGGCGACACAAAAAAGTACGATTTTAACTTTGTTATTCCCGTTAGATTAATATGGGTGGCCTGCTTTGTGAAAACTTATCTTTATTTGACAGGATATTTAGGTTCTTCACCCGCCAGTACGGCAGCCATATCAGAGGCTACGGTCGTTTGGAGATCCAACAGCGCATCTTCAGAGTAGAAGCCCGTGTGAGGTGTGAGAATTACATCTTTACGGCCGACGATAGGATCATCGGCTGCGGGTGGCTCATTCGGTAGCACGTCGAGACCAGCACCGGCCAGTTCGCCTTCATCTAAAGCTGCGGCGAGGTCGTTGGTATTAACTAGAGGGCCGCGGGCGGTGTTTATAAGAAAAGCGGTGGCTTTCATTTTTTTGAAAGCATCCATATTAAACATATTTTCCGTCTCGGGCGTCAAAGGCGCATGGATCGAAACGTAGTCGGATTGATTGAGTAAGTCATCAAAACTAACATTGCCCACATTCAGGCGTCCAAATACCTCTTCGGGGCAGTAAGGGTCGGAAGAAACAATATTCAAACCAAAGGCCTGAGCTTTGACGACAATCTTCTGAGGTATATTACCGAGACCAACCAGGCCCAATGTCTTCCCACGCAGCCGACCAATCGGCACAACTGCAGGCATTTCCCAACGACCTTCTGAGACGAGATTATTGGCGTATGTGACTTTTCGAGCTAACGATAACAAAAGGGCCATGGCATGGTCGGAGACTTCGTCAAGACAGTATACTGGCGCATATGTCACAGTAATGCCTCTAGCGGCGGCGGCGGCGACATCGATATTATCTATCCCTATGCCAAAACGACCAATGACCTTGCAGTTATTCAGACCCTCAATGATTTCAGCTGTGACTTGACCATATGTAGCGAGTACACCATCTGCATCGGCTGCGACTTCGAGAATTTTTTCTGGCGTTGGCTCATCAGCCATCCTTATTTCAGCATTGACACGCTTGAGAGCTTTTCTTGCCGGATCAAGTGTGGGAAAAACTGAATCAACAACAGCGACGATTGGATTTGCCATAAAATTAATCTCCCTAATTCATTACCAAAAAATTAATTCTTATGAATTAGGGGGTCAATAGCATTCAGTTTACACCCTGACCAGTAAATTATTTTCAGCCGAAAACAAAGATTTATCTAATCTTTTTTGCCAAATTATGGAATTCTTTATAGAGAAGCGAGAAGTCATCTTCGCTCATACCTGCTTTGATCGCCTGTGCAATATATTTGTGGGTGCTTCCACCAATCTCAACCGGTAAACCTAAGTTTTTTGCCATTTCCACTGCCATGCCCACATCCTTATTCAGATTATATATCCTTGATCGGGCATCCCAGGTGCCGGATAGAATATGGTCTGGAAAGCGCCTTTCACTCGCGTAATTGCGTGCGTTACCAGCATTTATTACCTCTATCATGTTGGCAAGCGGGATGCCTGCCTTCTCGGCCATTAGGCCGGCCTCGCAAATTACCAAGAAGTTTGTATGCACCACCAAATTAAATATTAATTTCATAGAGTGGCCCGAACCGCTTGGGCCTAAATGGTAGAGCTCCGTTGTAAAAGCGTCGAGGACGGGACGTGAACGATTGAAGGCTCTCTTATTCCCACCAATCATCAACTTCAATGTACCATTATCAGCCCCAGTCGCACCGCCAGTCATGCCGGCGTCAAGATAATCTACATTCCTCGCTTTAGCCCGGCGGGCTAACTTTTTTGTACGAACAGGATCTGAAGTGGTTAAGTCATAGATGATTAAACCGCGGCGAGACTGACTGAGTACACCTTTTCGTCCGTTTAAAATACGCTCTATTTCGGCTGTGCCTGGAACGACTAAAAAAATTATGGAGCACCTTGCTACCATTTCCCTAGGCTCAGAGAGGGTTGCCTTCCGGCTAAATTTATTCATTGCCTCATCGGCGATATCCCATACCAAGACGTGGTGACCAGCGCTTATGAGGTTACGTGCAATACCACCTCCCATATTACCGAGCCCGATTACGCCAACAAATTCAGTTTTTGATCTAGCCATGGTTCAGGTATTCCGGTCAGTATTGGCCTAGCAATTATCCACGTTCAGAGACGTACCGGTAATTTGTATTATCGCAGTGACTAATGCGCCACTCTATAGGCCGGCCATCCAACATTTTAGCAACACGGTCAATCTCCAATAGTGGTTGCCCTATTTCAATTTGTAGAAGCTGAGCCTCCTCCTCTTCGGCGGCAATCGCTTGGAGATGTTCTTCAGCTTTTCCAACTGTTATGCCGTACTCTTTTTGGTAAAATCGGAAGAGATTATTTGGAGGTTTAATCTCCGTCCCGAGGCCTGGAAAATGTTCCAATGGTAAAGTGATTAACTCTACAATTGTTGGTACGTTGTTGAAAAATCGCATTCGCCGTAACTGAATTACCTTTGAGCCTCGATCCAGTTTCAGCTTTTCGGTTTCCTTTAGAGTGGCGTTCCTCTCTTCACAACTTATTATGTGGCTTTCTGGCAGGACACGGGAGCCGTCAAGACCCACGATGCTAAAATAAAAGAAAAGTGCGCGGCGTTCGGTATGTTCGGAAACGAAAGTACCGAGCCCTTGACGCCGGAAGAGAAGGTTTTCAGCTACCATGTCGTTTAGTGCTTTTCTTACAGTGCCTTGACTGACGTTCAGTTCAGAAGCAAGCTGCATCTCGCTAGGTAAGGCGTCTCCTGGTTCCCAGACACCATCGATCAACCGCTGGCGAATAATATTATCTACCTGCTGATAAAGGGGTTTGTGTAAAGACGTTTTTCGGGTGTGATACCGTCGCAGATAGTTTGAATTTGCGGGTATGGAACTCTTTTGTTGCATCACGTTAAATCACCCCTTTGTTTTTTTACAAGCCATTGCCATAAATTTTTCTTTGCATATGCTTTGGATAGAACTTGATGACAAATATTTATATATTTCAAGTCTAAGTAACATATTTATGATTTTATCACGTGGAAAGTGTTAGAGGGAAAGTTAATGTCAGAAACTATGATATTCAGGATCAAAGATTTGCCGGTGCATGCGCGCGGGGACGGTGTTGAAACTACCTTAATCGCTGGAAAAGATGTGTGTGGTTCACGTATTACCACGGGCCTTACAAGTTTTCCTCCAGGCAAAGAAGTTCCAGTTCACAAACATAATTGTGATGAACAGGTGACCCTCATCGAAGGTGAGGCCATCGTTGAAATAGAAGGAGAGCGTTCGGAAGTCAATGTGATGGATACGACTTACATTAAGGCTGGGACGTGGCACCGTTTTCTCAATATGGGTGATGACCGTATGACTATATCTTGGGTCTACGATACGGATGAGGTTACTCGCACCTTCCAGGAAACAGGTAAAACCGTAGAACATCTCTCTGGCGGGGACGTGGTCACGAAGACATGAGTGATCCTCGCTTTTCCAAAGATCAAATCAGTTTATTCATTGCCCGGGCACTAGAGACGGCGGGCATGCCACCTAATGATGCCGGAACAGTGGCTGATCTTATGGCTGAGGCGGACTTGAACGGTGCGGACGGTCATGGGATTTTTCGCCTTCAAAGTTATATTCGCCGCATCCAGGAAGGTGGGATTAATCTTTTTCCCAATATTCATGTTGAGCAGGAAAAAAGCGGGATGGCTTTGGTAAACGGTGACAACGCACAGGGTCACCTAGTCATGAAGTACTGTGCTGAGCGGGCTATCCAAAAGGCAAAGAAAAGCGGTGTAGCCTGGGTTGGAGCCCATCACAGTAATCATGCGGGACCGGCTAAACTCTATGCGAAACTGCCATTAGCCCATGACATGATAGGTCTCTATGTGGCCGTTGGAAATGCTAATCATTTACCTCCTTGGGGCGGTACAGCCATGTTGCTCTCTACTAATCCAATTGCAGTTGCGGTGCCGGCGTTGGAAGAACCGGCAGTGGTTCTTGATATGGCAACTACGGTGGCGGCTTATGGGAAGGTAAAGACCGCAGCCCAACAGGGGCAAGAGATGCCAGTCGGATGGATGATTACAAAAGACGGTGAACCTCTTATCGATCCGACCAGAGCGGACGAGGGATTTCTACTTCCAATTGGAGGACCCAAAGGAAGCGGTTTATCTCTCGTTTTTGGATTATTGGCGGGTGTTCTAAATGGTGCAGCTTTCGGAAGAGATGTTGTTGATTTTAACGCGGACTTCCAAACGGCTACAAATACCGGCCAATTTATTGTCGCCATTGATATTGCTGCTTTCGGAGATGCCAATAGTTTTAAACGCCGCGTCGATGATGCTATTCGCGCCATTAAGAGCTCGCCAACCCTGCCGGGGTTTGAGGAAGTATTACTGCCTGGCGAAAACTCCTTTCGTAAGCGCGAGGACTATCAAGTTAACGGAATACCTCTCTCAAATGCCCTTCATGAAGGATTGGACAATTTAGCTGAAAATCTTGGAATTAAGAAAATTTCTTATTAGTCCCCTTAGTTTAAATTAATCCTCGTAAAATTCCTCCGGGTCTATGGGTAGGGAAATTTCCTTACCTAACTTAGCTGCCCGATCCATGGCCATTGTATGGATTAGGTTGGAGTGACCCTCAGCAGCTGTGGCGTGCGGTGTATCTAATCCACCTTGGATGCGGGCAAACCAGGAGTTGGTTTCTTCTCGCATAGGACCCCACAACTGCCCATTATAAATATCGCCCGGCGGGTAACTGGTGAGGAAATCCACGTGGCGTTCAACGGATGGCTCAAACCCCTCCGGTACATAGCCGCCAGGCAAGTTTTTATAGGTTGCCAATATTAGGTCACGGTGTGTGTCTTCAATATCAATCACCCCTTCAGTACCAACAATCCCAATTTCCAATCCATAGACAGTGCCGGGCCAAACCACTGGTAAACCCCAGCTTATATTCATGGAAAATATGGTGCCGTCCTCGAATGTAAATATGCCAAACGTTGAATCCTTTGTTCCCCAATCAGAGAGCGCTTTGTCTACAGACTTGGCGTAGACAGAGACTGGTTTTTTGCCCTCCAATAGCCACATGGACATGTCGAGGGAGTGGGTGCCAGATACGACCATGGGAGTGAGGTTTTGGCGTTTATTGGTTTTAGCGATAGTTGCGATGGGGACCATGCGGTTCATAAAGGCACGCGTGACTACAGAGTGAACCTCACCGATCTGGCCTTGGAGCAAACGTTCCTTTACCGTAAGGAAGCGGCGTCGGAAACGCTGTGTGTATCCTACAACAGCATCAAGGCCGGCGTTACTGATAGCATCTAAAATCTGAGCTGATTCACGGGCTTCCGTTGCTAGAGGTTTTTCGATAAACAGTTTATGGCCTTTTTCGACCGCCAGAAGTGTCGGTTCGGTGTGCTTGTTTTCCTCTGTGATAACCATAACCGCATTGACTTCGGATCGGTTCAAAAGTTCTTCAAAGTTGGTAGTAAAGAAATCGGCCCTGGCGTCTTCTTTTAATTTTCTACCGAGGTCTTCCTTTACATCACATAGTCCCAGCCATTTTACACCCGGGTAGTCACGGGCTAACTCCGCGCGGATACGTCCTATGGTTCCACAACCGATGACAGCTAGTCCAATTTCATTGAGAGTTTCAGTCATTTATTCCTCTTTGATTTATTTGCTCAGGGAAACGAGCTGATTTAAAATTCAGCTATCTAACGGTTTATTATCCAAACCACGTATGTATCTGTATAGCAAGTCTGCGTAAACTGACTTTGTGGGCGGATTTTGCCAACTAGGATTTCTTTTGAAAAGCCATTTGTAACGACCCCTTTATCCTAGATAGTATTTGCAGTTTAGAGTTTTAGTTTCTGGGGGTCTTGTTTGGAAACCAGTTTAGAGTATTAGGTGTAAGGTTAATAATGGCAAATATAAAAGACGGTAATGTGATCGAAAATTCTAACGATAACCCAGAAACGGAATTCCGGAAAAAGCGCTGGTATCATCGCCGTGACGTCAGATTTGTTGGGTTAGTGATAGCTTTTGTGTTATTTTTCCAATCCTACGGATTTGTAACAGGTCCATCTCGCATAAGCGACAAACTCAGCGGTGCTATGGCGTCGGGTCAAGAAAAAATAGACATCTTGATATGGGCAAAATTTCCAGCTGAGGCTTTTCACATGGAATTATATCAGACATTGGGCGCTATTCGTGGTGAGTTAGATGGAGCTGTCAGATTAGGGCGTGTGAAACCTCAAGATATAAAATTTCTTTCCAGGAAGTACTGGATTGAAAAAATAGATCTCGCTCCGCCTGAAAAAAGCTGAGTATATAGGGCCGAACCAGATGTAGTGTTAGGGTGACCCTTTCCTAATGCCCTCGTCGGAATATGCCGTCATAAAACGTATACATTACGACGAGTAGAAGGATGGTTCCAATAGGCCTGGTAATAAGGATGTTTGTGAGATTTTGGTCTTCGAAAAGCAAGAGTGCGCGGCGTAGATTCTCGTCAGCCAGGGGACCTAGGATTACTGCCAGCACCATGGGCGCCAGGGGAAAGCCGAAGCGGTGCAGGATATAACCTACGATCCCCGCTATGAACATAAGATAAACATCAAAATAATTAAGGCTGACTGCAAAGGCTCCCATTACGCAAATTGGGATTATAAGCGGCATTAATAGCGTACGAGGCAGGCTAAATAATTTGACGCAAGGTTTAATAAGTACGATGGCCATGCCGTACATTAAGAAGTTAGCGATAATTAGACCGATGTAAATGAAGAAGATGATCCCAGGGTTTTCAGTCTGGATGGTTGGACCGACGACGACATTCTTCATCTCAAGTGCAGCTAGGATTGCCGCTGCAGCTGCGTTGCCAGGAATTCCCAATGTAAGCGTGGGTAACATGGAGCCGCCTATATTTGCGTTATTGGCAACTTCTGCACAGACAATAGCTTCATAAGAGCCTTTACCCCATTTCTGTTGCTCGTCAATTTTTGCTCGGCGGCGCCCTATATCATAGGATAGAAAAGAGGCAACATTAGCCCCGGCACCTGGAATAGCGCCAATAATGGTGCCAATAACGCCAGACCGAAACGCAGCCCTGCTGTATCCTATCAATTTTTTTATTGGTGGAATAATTCTACCGACTTCGCTTGGAATGCCGGGTGGACTGTTTTGTGGCAGGACTTTTAAAATTTCCGTTAAGCCAAATAAGCCTATTAGGAGCGGAATGTAACTTATACCATCCTCCAGCGTGCGCATCCCAAAGGTAAAGCGTGCGACACCATGAATGGCATCTAATCCGACGAAAGAAATTAGTAGGCCAATCCAACCTGAAATCCAGCCTTTAATGGGCATATCGCCTGCCGACATACTACCGCAAATTGCAACACCCCACATTGACAGAAGAAACATCTCCCAAGATCTGAATTGTAGAGCGAGAAAAAGAATTGCCGGAATGAAGGCAATCAGAAATATGATACCTATCCAATTTCCCATGAAGGAGCCCATAATAGCTGTTCCTAGGGCCAAGCCCCCTTCACCGCGCTGGGCTAGTCGGTGGCCTTCAATCATGGTCGGAACCGCGTCTGGCGTACCTGGTATATTAATTAACACAGCGGAAATTGCACCGCCAAACACGCTGCCAGTATAAACGCCAAGCATGAACATAATTGCAACATGTTGAGACATGCCGGTCGAGAGGCCAATGAGTAGGGCCATGGCCATTGTTGTTGAAAGACCAGGCATTGCGCCCCAAAGAATACCGAGAGTGACGCCCAGAAGGCAAACCCAGACCATCCAGGGCTGGAAGGCAATTGTGGCTTGAGAGAGTACTTCCTGAAGGTCAAACATTATTTATCCCCTTAACCGGATCCAGGAAGGAGAATTTGAAATCCATCTCGGAAAACAACGGCCAGGAAAGTAACGATACCTGCAGATACTAAAAAACAATTAAATATGGTGGAGCGCCAGAAGAAGCGCAGAATACAAAAAATAACTGGGATAGATATCAATTCGAAACCAGAGAACCTGAACGTGTAGAAGTTGGTCTTAAAACGTAAATCCATATCCATTTGACCTAAGACTAGAACATAGAGACCAATGAACAGCATGAGCATTAACGTCCGGAACGCTTCAACATCCGCAAGATAATCTTTTATAATGAGTATGCCCCTGCTTTTGAGCATTTTGTTCATGCCATAGCGGTGTTTGGTTTTTAAGAAAAGACCTATTGCCATTAGAAGGAGGCTCGCTCCGGTAACGAAAGGAAGGAGGCCAGGTGCCGTGTAAAAGCTATCGGGGGTATCTAACCTGATGGCAATGATCATCGCTAGAAATCCAATTAGACCAACTGCAATAGATGCAATAAAGTCTTTGTGTGGCGTTGAACGCTCAGTACCGCCTTCTTCGCCGGTAAAAATTCCTTGTTCTAGGCTTTCGATGTCAGCTTCGATCCGGGATTTTTTTTCTTCCGTCATTTTAATTAGGCAAATGCGTATGATTTAGTACTAGATGATTTGGATATAAAATCGGGTGGATAGCATTTCCCGCAATCCACCCGGTTTTACCCCTTACTCAATAGAGTAATATTTAGAGCTACTTGGTAGCATTCTTAGCCCACCAAGCCCCAAAGTTTGCTGGCGTTGGTAAGCCTAGTTCTGCTGGCGATTTTGCACCTTTGATTTTTAGTTCAGCAAAAGTCGCCGCCGTTGAAGCTTCAACCTGTGCTGCTCGTCGGTCAGCTTCAGCGCCCAAACGGATATCAATTTTAAAGAATTTTCTCTTCGCAATTTTGGCAAAAGCATCAGATTTTACACCTGCAACAAAAGCTTTTTGTACTTTCCCCTGAATAGCTTTTGGAACACTGCGAAGCATAGCTAAGTTATAAATTCCAGAAAACGGCAATTGACTTTTGATTTGTGGTAAGAAGGTGCCAACCGATCTCAAAACTTTTCCGTTTTTAAGAGTTATGTCTTCCGAACCAGTTTGTTGGATGTGGCGTAGTTTACCTGCACGGATATGTTCGATGTGTTCGTGAACTCCGCCACCGGCAATCATGGTTTCGCCATTCAAACCAGCGAGCGTCGCATTCTTACCACCTTTATAAGGCACGTATTTCAATGTGACACCGGCAGACACGGCAACCACTGCTGCTAACTCATGCCAGAGTCCACCCGTACCAGAGGTTGAAATGCTAACTTTTCCCGGATTGGCTTTTGCAGCTGCTATAATATCTTGGAAAGTCTTAAATTTTGAGTCAGGGTGAACAGACCAGCTTCCGAGTGAGTTGGCAGCTTGCATATATTGCCAATCTCTCCAGGCTCGAGTTTTTGTATGTCCCATAACACTTGCATATTTGTTATAATTTGCAGCGCCTAACAAGGTGTAGCCGTCAGCTTTTTTCCCATTAACATACTTAGTAGCAACTCCGCCAACTGCGCCGGGTTTGTTAATGACATTGATTTTCCAACCTGTGGATTTAGCCATTTCTTTAACGATGGTGCGGATAACCGTATCAGTGCCGCCGCCGGCGCCGTACATCACGACTACTGTGATCGGGCGTTCCGGCCATTCAGCCTTAGAGGTGTTGGGTAAAGCTACCAACGCCGTTGCACCAAAAGCAACGGCCGTAAAAGCAAATTTTGAAAGTTTCATTTTGAACTCCCTGATAATCTGTTGTTGGGCATATTTCGATTTAGTTTAAATGTCTTATATCAGAGACTCTTATATAAGACCCGGTTACGTTAATATTTTACGGGCGGGCATTCAAGGTTATCGTTGGGGATAATGCGATGTAGTGATGTATCGGCCGAAGGTTACACGGCTTTTCGTTTTTCTGCTTAATTTAAATCTAGGAGAAGTTGTTCATTTACTTTTTCTAACGTGGGTTGGAAGGGAAGCTTAATAGTGTGTGAGATCAGAAAGTTGTTTATCACAACGGCTTTAACCTCAATATAGTCTTTGATTATATTTTCAAAATTTAGTTTTCACCATCAATGGAAACAATAACGTTTCCCGTTGCCTCGCCTGATTCAAGAAATTTATGGGCCTCCGCTATTTCTTCGAG
>JYMV01001091.1_pt1 | contig 17278 bp, 18 predicted proteins | sample 338911 | NCBI WGS metagenome assembly JYMV01 (sample SAMN03354496, study PRJNA234377) | hydrothermal vent metagenome | biome: Deep sea; feature: Hydrothermal plumes at the Eastern Lau Spreading Center, Western Pacific Ocean; material: Seawater | place: Tonga | collected 2009 | depth 2000 m m
AAACGCGATCATGATTGGCACCGGTAAACTTAATCGTTGAAAATTAACCTAATACTTATTCTAGTAGGTCAATCAAGAAAATAATTAAAAACGAATACTTGCTATTAATAGTAAAGAATATAAAATGCTAACTATACATTTTTAAAACTTTACACATAATGGGCTCTACACAATCAAACACTGATCAAACTATTTTCATTATTGATGATGATGATAGTATTAAAGATTTCTTAGTTACCTTCTTTGAAATGAGTGGCTTCCAAACCAAAGGGTTTTCATCTGCACAAGACTATATAGATCAGCTTGACGACACGCCAGGTTGTTTAGTGTCTGATGTGCTAATGCCTAATATGGATGGTGTTGAATTATTGGAGCACTTAAACAAAGTTGAGCACCTACGCCCTACTATCTTTATCACTGGTAATGCCACCATTCCAATGTCGATTCAATCAATGAAACTTGGTGCGACTGATTTTATTGAAAAACCATTTAAGCCCGAGATCTTGCTTGAAAAAGTAAACAATGCAATGGCTAGTTTTCAAAAAAACTTAGACGTTATTAATAAGTACAAAGACTTAACCAACAAAGAGCAACAAGCATTTACTTTTATGATTCAAGGGCATAGTAATAAAATGTTAGCCGATGATTTAGGTATCTCTGCCTCCACCGTTGAAAAACATAGGGCTTCTGTGATGAAAAAAATGCAGGCCGATTCTGTTGTGTCACTTTCAAAAATGGCCACCCTGCTCAGACCGCTTGGTCAGGACTTTGACTTTGACATCTAACTAGTCATATATGACCCAGTTGCTAAAATTCGTTTTATTTATAACCACTTTAGTAGCTTCGGTTCATGTATTTGCCAGTCACAATAAAAATGATCACTTCGAAGAAGTGTCCTTGCAGCTTAACTGGGCGCATCAATTCCGATTTGCTGGCTATTACATGGCCATTGAAAAAGGTTATTATGCTGAAAATGGCCTTAAACTTAACCTACTTGAAGCAAAGGTCGCTAGCAATTCTATAGACACACTATTGGCCAGCAACGCTGACTATGCAATAGCTGGTGCCGATACACTAATCGCCAAAGTAAAAAACATGCCGATAGTCGCACTATCCGCTATTAGTCATGAGAGCCCTTTGGCGCTTATGGTTCGTAAAGATGCCGGTATTAAGACAGCGAGTGATTTACGTGGAAAGAAAATCATGTTAAGCGAAACTAACAAGTTTGCTATTATTGCCATGTTAAAGAAAGCAGGACTATCATTTGAAGATTATCAAATCCTACCAATCAGCCCAAATCATGGATCTTTAATTAACAAACAAACAGATGCATATCCGGTTTATATAACGGATAAGGGTTACTTTAATACTGAACAAGATGTTGAATACACATACCTACGACCAAAAGATTATGGCCTACAGTTTTACAACGACATCTTAATTACCACCGAAGACGAAATTAAAAACAATCGCTTTCGGGCAAGAGATTTTCGTGAAGCTAGCCTGAAAGGCTGGAAGTATGCTTTCACTCATATCGATGAAACCATTGATTTGATTAAAAATAAGTATGCTCACTCTAGTCTAAGCAAAGCGCAACTAAAACTTGAGGCTGAAGAATTAACCAAACTCATCAGGCCATTACAAACAGATATCGGTTCAATGAAAACCGCCTATTGGCAGCACATGCTAGATACCTTTGTTGATCTTGGTATGTTAGATTCGAAGGTCAGCCTAAATCGCCTAGTTTACACACCGAAAAATCATGAGCACTTATCGCACTTACAATTAAGTGTAGAGGAGCGAGTTTGGCTTCGACAGCATTGGAATCAAGTACGTATTGGTGTTAATCCAGACTGGTTTCCGATTGAGTTTGTTAATAAAGACGGATCTCATTCAGGTATCTCATCTGACTTAATTAAAAAGATAGGTCAAGACTTAAAAATCTACATTAAGTCCGCGCAAGGTCTAACTCAAGCGCAAGCCATTTCAATGTTAAAAAATAAAACATTAGATGTTCTGCCTGCTTCAATAAAAACTAAAGACAAAGAAGAATTGCTATTATTTACCAAGCCCTACATGGTAAGCGACTGGGTCATGATCACCTCTCAAGAGCATAAGCCTATTGATACCACTATCAGTCTAAACGGTAAAGAAATATACTCTTTAGAAGGATTGTCTAATGAAAAAATAGCCGTTACTAATGGCTATGTGTCACACCAACGTCTCAAAGATGACTGGCCAATGTTAGAGCTAATTGTTAAACCAAGTGTATTAGAAACACTTCGTGCGGTTTCTGCTGGAGAGGCTAGTGTTGCTATCGTCGATCTTGAAACTGCCACCCCACTACTACACTCTTATCAAATGACGGACTTAAAAGTTAACAGTTCTGCATTTGCACAACAAGACTATATTTCCTTTGCAGTACGTAAGGATTGGCCGGAACTGGTTAGTATTATCAATAAAGAGTTAGATTACATTGGCCAAACTGAAATTGACCGGATAAAAAACAAGTGGCGCTCAGTACCGGTATCTTTAGGCGTACAAAAAGAGGATGTGATACTTATTGTCGCATCAGCCATTTTTGTTATTGCTGTTATTGCTATCTGGGGCTTTACCATTCGTCGAGCAAAGACTAAAGTGGAAGTGCTTTTACAAAAAGAAACCGACTTATTAGTATCCAACTCCCGACACATAGTCATGGGCGAGATGATTTCAATGTTAGTCCATCAATGGAAACAGCCTTTAACCTCTATGATGCTAGGTATTAGTATTATCAAGATGAAATTGTCAGCCTTAGAAAAATCAGATAAAGACAAAGCTTTTTTTGATGAACAATTTGAAAAAGTTGAGCAGTTGCTTGATGAACAAAATGAACTCATTAGTGATTTACGCAATTTCTTTCACCCGGAGAAAAATAAAGAAAGTTTCAATTTATCTGAATGTATCAATGGCGCCATATCCATACTAAGTGGTGTTGTTGATAAAAACTCCATCAACATTAAACTTAATATTGACCAATCAATACAGCTTGTAGGCTTTGAGAGAGAGCTAAAGCATGTGTTTATTAATCTTATTAAAAATGCTATAGATGAATTAATAGAGTCAACAATTGTGCAGCCAAGCATTAATATTAACACCTCAATCGAAGAAAACAATATTATCATCAATGTACGAGATAACGGCAACGGCATCAAAGAAGATATCTTGCCCAAAATCTTCGATGCTTACACCTCTAGTAATATATGGGTAGACTAGTGATTGAAGAACATTTTTCCGGTTCTATCTCTGTTAGAAACTGTACAGCCGCTGCCCCATGTGACGACAACGCCCCTTCTGGTGCGTGCTTCAGCATCAAAATTCCTATTTTAACAACATAGCAGTATTTCCATTAATTAACAAACTCTTATATAGTTTTTTCGTGTATAATGTACACCCTATTTCTATGAATTCAACAAAGCATATAACAATGAAAAACATCGTTCAAATTTCACTTCTAAGCGCAACTATTGCAGCAGTAGCACTAGGCTCTGGCAATGTATTGTCTGAAGAAGCGGATACGGTGGTAATCAGCTTTGACCATCCTCAATCTATTTCTGTTTCAGCACCTCAAAACACAGCAGAGACAGCTTCTGGTGTGGGTAATGGTGTGACAACGTTATGGACCATCACATCAAACAACGCGGTTGGTATTCAATTTAGTGGGAAATCAGCCTCATTAACAACAGCAAATGCAGTCGACTACCCTGTATTCTATAAAGCGGAAGTTGATGCGACCGGTGCAGTGATAGCAAACCGATACGATCACCTGCTGACAAGCTTTGGTGTAGACATCTCAGGTTACGATAGTTTTGCAGGTACATCTGATAAATGGCAAGGTGGAAACGTACCAACAGGAACACCAGCAAATCTAGTGGTGTCGAGAGCCAAAACAGGTAGCCCAGGAAATCACTTTAACTCAATTATGCCAAGCGATGCCGGTGTATTTGATTTAACACTAACCTCACAAGGTGTGGGTGACGCTTCAACTACACAGTCAGGTGACTATTTAATTACTGTCACTGCAACGGTAACTGCAGAAGAGCAAGGTGATACCACACTTGATGCTGCTACTTTATAAACCCCAAAGTTTAATACAACAGTAACTCACTAAAAACCCCAGTCATGAAGTTCATGGCTGGGGTTTTTTACGTCCGCCCTATTTTAGTTGTTTGGTTGGAGGATTACATCTATACATATAAGCCATTAATTAGGCCATAAAACTAAACAAAAGTAGCTAATTATTGATAATACTTAAGCCTTTATAGATTTTATTTAAATTAATTGAAATATATTTACTTAATATAATGCTGTTATATCAACGTTTTTTAGGGTTATCTTATTTTATTTAAATTATTTTTAATAAAAACCTTGCATTATTATATTACTGTTGTATAATACGCACCTGTGGATAACCACTAGAGGAAAACCACTAGATACAATCCTCTAGTAATACAAATTAAAAACAAAAAATATAACTATATATAACTAAATAACAAAACGGAGAAATAACATGAAAAACACTAACACTAAATTTTTACTAGTAGCTTCAGTAGCTGCACTATTAAGTTCAAACGTAAACGCTGCAGGCGTTGCAGTAGCTTCTGCTTCAGTACCATCACCTTCATTATCTGATGCAGTAACAGTATCTTTTGATCACCCACAAACAATTGCAGTAGCAACACCAACTAACTCTACTGGTACTGCATCTGGTACTTTAAGTACAACTGCTTGGGAAATTACTTCAAACAACGCGGTACAAGTTAACTTTACAGGTACAACTAACAATGAAACTAACGGTACATTTGAGTACCCACAGTTTACTAAACAAGAAGTTGACGCAGACGGAACTTTAATTGACAATCGTTACGATCACCTTGACACAACATTTGGTATCGTATTGTCTGGTACAGATTCAATCGCTAACGAAACTAGTCGTACTAGCCAAGATGCAATTAAAACATGGAAAGACGGTGCAATACCAACTGCAACTCCATCACAATTAGTACTTGCTACAGCTGCAACTGGTTCTCCAGCTAGTCACTACGGTGCGATCATGCCAAGTGATGCAGGTAAATTTACAATGACTCTTTACTCTAAAGGTGAAGGTAATGCTGATTCTACACAATCAGGTATTTACTCAACAACTTTAACAGCAGTAATTACAGCTGACGAGAAAGGTACTGTAGAATAAATCATACAACAGTAACTCACTAAAAACCCCAGTCATGAAGTTCATGGCTGGGGTTTTTTACGTCCGCCCTATTTTAGTTAGATAATTCTATTTAACACAAAAAAACACCATTGTTCTCCTTCATAAGGTTTTGTAGTAAAATATAGTGCATATACAGTATTTCGAGTTTGTATCTTTTTACTGATGTTGAAAATGTTATCGTTAAAGAGAGAGGCAATATGAAGAATTATAAATTTAATTACCTATCTATAGCTCTGCTCGTCTCTAACACTGCGATAGCAGTAGTAGCAGACCCACAACAAAAATCGGTTACGATTGAATTTATACATCCACAAACAATCTCTGTCTCTACTCCGAATACTACCACAGGCTCTGCTTCTGGCTCTGTTGGCCAAACAACATGGGAAATTACATCTAATAACGCGATTTCAGTAAACTTTATGGGTGATGCGCCTACCGAAACAGCTGAATCTGGACGGGGCTACCCGCAGTTTTCAAAACAAGAGGTGGATGCAGATGGTACTTTGATCGCTAATCGTTATGATCATTTAGACACGAAATATGGCCTTGTTATCATAGGGTCTGATAGTATTGCCAACGAAACCAGTCGTACCAACCAAACAGCAATTAAAACTTGGAGAGGTGGAGATATTCCTGATGCATCACCTTCTCAGCTTGTAACCGATAAAACACTTTCTGGCTCTCCTGGTCTCTATTGGGGTGCTATTATGCCAAGTGATGCAGGTAAATTTCAAATGTCGCTTTACTCTCAAGGTGTAGGCACGGCTGATAGCACACAGTCAGGTGTTTATTCAACCACAGTGACTGCTGTGATTACTGCCAATGAGCAGCTTAATCCCCAATAAAAAAATAAATTTAACTATTTATTAGGCACTCTTACTACCAGTTTTTTACTGATACGACCACCCTTATAGTTAAACCTTGCTTCCGCAATGAGTTTCTTTCCAACAAATTTATTTGCTTTTTTCCAAACCGCTGTAAAGTAACGACTACCGCCCGGAAATATCAATCCACTGCCTGATTCTAATTTTAAGCGTGCAATGACTTTCTTCTTATAACGCAACAACACATCTCCAGTGAGATTCATATGCGTTGTCCCTGTATTTTTTATTAAGTAACGTAATTTAAATGGGTGGTCTTTGGTGTATGGCGCCTTATTAATACCAGATTTACTGACTTTTACCTTTAATTTCCCTGTTCTGGATATTTCTCCAATAAACAAACTTGGTAACTGCCCGCTAATACTCATTACATTCTGTGCTTTTTTATTAACCCCTCGACTAGCTCTTGCTGTTGCATTAAATACCACAGCAAAATAGCCACCGCCCAATCTACCTCTTGGCGTATTTAAGGTGACGTGTATTTTTTCAAATTCAGCTGATTTAACTACAAATTTTCGTTTGCTTAACTTAACAAATTTTGCCCATTGATTAGGCCTAGTTGAAGCTTTTGAGATAATAGGAACGCCATGCTCATCTAGCGTTATGTCCATTACTTTAACTTTAACATTTAGCTTATTATCACTTTGGTTAAAAAAAGACAAGTCAAATGCTTTAACACTGCCCTGCACTGTTTCAAACTTTACAATTGCTGGAGAAACTGTAAAACTCATCTCTCCGGCAAAAATCGATAAGGGTAAAAATAGTATTAAAAGTAGTAATTTCATGGCAGGGTGTTGGTAATAAATTGAAAGTTTGCGGAATAACGGCCAGAACGATGATTTGGCATCATTTTTATCAAGAATAACAAGACGTACTTTTTAAGTTGTGCACGATCTTCAGGATATAGCAAGGCAACATCTTTTGATGCTGGGTGTAAGCCTTTACCATTAACTGAAACATACACAGATTCATTTTTAATAACGTTGTTCTGGTTTTTAGAAAAAAAATCACTAATACGTAGTGACACCATACGATTTGGATCATTTGTTCGTAATTCTGTATATAAGCCATAAGGCAATAATGACCAGTCATTACCTATTTTCATCTTAGCTTTCATCTCCTGATAACGCTCATCATCTGCATCTAATTTGTCCCATTGCATGTGCATGCTAGCATGAATATCAGCCTGTACGTGTACGTCCATACTGGTAGTACCGGCACTGAACACTAGGTTTGGCAGGGCTAATATCAATACCAAAATGTATTTGATATTTGACAAACTAAACTTCATGGATTATTTAAAAAAGCAAAAGTAATCTTACCCCTATAGACACCTGGCGCATCTTCCCAAGTCGTGGTTAAACGAAAGCGTAATTTAATCGGTTTTGGCTGTTGCGCCACCGTTCCTCGAAGGAACAACACATTGTCTTCTAACACCTGATAGGTTACACCATCAGTAGAAAATGCCAAACGTGCTGCAGGCAATGACGCTATTTTTCTATTATCATGAATTAAATTCTGCGCCTTAACATAGACACTCCAAGTTGACTGATTGGAGCCAACACTAACCTCTACCACGTCTTTAGAAATATACGCACCAGGCTCACCAAGAATTTCAAAGGCAATTTCATTGGTTGAAAGTTTGACAGTTGTATAAGGCGATACAACTGCCTTTACAGAAAGTGAGGCGGATTCCTGCCATTCAGAGCTTGCAGAAAAAACTTGAGTCTGCAATAAGCCAGAAAATAAGAAGAGAAGTAACAATTTTAGTTTATTTATCATGAGCAAGCCTTTATTTAAAATTTCTCACTAGAAATTTAATATTGCCTAAATAATCACCTGCCTGATCATCGCGCTCAGATTCAACAAGAAATTCTAGTGTCGCAATAGTAACTACCGAGGTAGCAATACCTGACACAAATTTAGTCTTTTTGTTTAATAATTTCCATGTTTTTGGGTTTTGCTCATCTTTAACTCGCGCAAAGACTCGGTCATTTTTTATTTTATTTCGGCCAGATTGAAATTTAAGATTTTCAGCTACCAAGTACAACTCCCATCGTGGACTGTTAGAGCCCATGACAATATTTACTTCACTGATAATTGGAGCTTTTAGAGATGAGGTTGCAATAGTAAAATTTGCAGGTTGTAATGTAAACAAACTCTTTGGCTTTATGGTGATCTTGAGTGGTATATCCGATGCGTTACCATTAGCTGCAAGAGAGCTAATATAGATACCTGGTATATCACTCCATGTTGGCTTAAATTCAACGGTGCTTGTTACAGGGTTGCTTTTTTCTTGACCTGATAAAAAAGTTCGATAACGATCTAAGGATTGGGCGCCTTTTGTATATCTGTTTTTTACTTTTACTCTTGATTTATCAATTTCTTGATCGTCTGAGCGTAGCGTTCTTAAGCGATACTGTAATGCCGTTGTTTGATCACTACTAGGTTTAAGAAGTACTGAATCACTTGCAACAACACCAGGTGTGGCGACTATTTCAATGCCTGTACTCGGTAATATATTTACTCCTGCTTGTGAGGCGTTAACACTTACAAGCAGTAAAAAAAAACAAAGTGTTTTAAGATGGCTAGAAATCATCTCCTCCTTCTGCTTCCTCGGCATCGTCGCCTCCCTCATCATCAGGCGCCCCTCCTTCTCCTAACTGACCTTGCAACTCATTTAATAGTTTTTGATTTTTCTCGGCTAAAGCGATAGAACTCTCAGCCATTTCACGTGCAAGACGTGCCGTATTCAACGTTTCACTTAAACCTTGAACAATTGCCCTATTCATCCCGTCTAATCGTCCTGAAATAATTGAAAGCTCTTTTAAGTACTTATCACTTAATTCATTCTTCTTAGTCATAACCAACTTTTCAGTGGTATTTTGCTCTTTAACTTCATTAAGACACCCGCTGACCCCTAAAATCATTAGTGATAAAGTCGTAATTTTCAATAGTTTATTAATCATAAAAATCCCTCTATTTTTTTCTTTCCCGTATGCTCTTCAAGCAGTGTTGGGGTTATAAAAATCATTAAATCTCTCGTTTCTCTTGCTTCTGTATTGGTACCAATAAATGGACTACCATCTGTAATACCTGGGAAGTTCTTTTTACTTTCATCATGCTGGATATCTAACAAGCCACCAATGATTAGAGTCTCTTGGTTTTTAAGTGCAACAACAGTGCTAATTTTACGTTTGGTTAACACCGGCAACGGGTCACCTGTTGATTGTCTTTCACCAGTAAAAGAAACTGTCCCAACCTCAATTTCTACAATATCTAAACTTATCTCGCCATTAGTAGAGACTCGTGGAACGATTTCCATCTTAACACCCGAAGTATAATTTTTCGTAGAGACTTGTAAAAAGTCTTTGGGGCCAGATACGATGGGTATAACTTGTTCTGAAGTGATGTCAATTACCGCAGTTTTTCCATCAGATGCTACCACGCTTGGCGTTGCCCAAACTCTGGCTTCACCCGTATTTGACATGGCATTAAATGCAGAGGTAAAAAAACTCACCACAGGTAATACAGTACCTAGGTCACTAACAGCCACACCGGTGTCTTTTAGCAAACTGGCAAGCCCTAGTCTGTTACCTACATCATTATCATTCAATGTTGATTGGTTAATGATATCAAAGGTAAAACCTGAATCTGTTGAAGATTGAAGATTGATAGTTTTTCCAGCAATACTTGTTCGACCCCTGGCTGTCTCATTCCAAAAATCACGACCTAATTTACGCTTAGCACTCGAAGAAATATCTGCAATCAATACCTCTAACTTAACTTGTGCTGGGCGATGGTCAATAGCAGAAATATCTGCCTGAATTCTCTCAAGAAGGCTTGCTGTAGCAGTAACAACAATTGTATTATTAACATTATCAGTTTTAACAAACTCTTTATAACTATCTGATAACAAATTTGAAATTTCTTTAGGTCTTAAATACACTGGATGGATCACAACAGTTTTACTCAAACGCTTAAACAATGGACTATTGGATTGCGGAAATCCAATCATAATATAGTTGTCCTTTTCGACATAATCAAAACCACCAGAAACCAATAGCATCTCTAGCGCTTCATCTAAAGGGGTGTTATTCAGTTTTAAAGTGATGGTTCCTTGAACACTATCATCCATTAAAAATGGGATGTTGACTTGCTGAGAGACTTCATTTAAAGCATCACGCAAGCTGGTTTCAAAAAAAGCGTTCGTGGTTCGCTTATAGTCAGTTAAGCGCTTGACAGCTAGTGTTTTTTTAGAAAAGTTTCGATAGCCTCGAGTTTTTAAATCGTGCTTAATCTGCTTACGAATGCTTTGGTATTCATCCTCTAGCGCTCTAGACGAAATTAATCGGTTTACTGGCACCAGTTTTTCGAGGCTATCAATATAGCGCGCTTGCCCCTGATAGTCCTTTAAATATTCGAACTTAGCCTTGTTTTTTGATTTTCTAGAAAATATCTTTTTTTCAATACTCTTACTGGTTACTTTAAAGATTTTTTTTAACAAAAATTGGTATTGTTTATCACGAAGCTGTTCTTGTATTTTGGTGTTGTCAGTATTTTTAACCACATTCGCTAAGAGCGGTTGACCCAGCCCAACAGACAATACAAAAATCAGAAAAACTTTAAGCACTATTCTACAACCTTAACCATGTTATCAATATCACGATTGATTACAAGACGAACAGTCTTAGTAAGATCAATACCGCCCTCTTCACTGGTAACCGCCATTTTTAAATTATAAACACCGTCTGGTAACCGATTAAAAGCCAGGCCACCAATAAGCTTGATTTTATCACCAGGCAACAGAATTGAATTTGACAGACGAGGAATAAATTTCTGTCCACTATTATTGCCTGATTTTATCTCTACCAAATCAAACTGAGCTTTCAAAAATAAGGCAGGCGCACCTTTTTTAGAATTTTTCATTGAGATTGAGATATTCAGCCAGGAATTCCCAGAAGATAAGGAGGCTTTAACTTTTCCTAAGCGTAATTTTTGCTTAAGTGTAACACCCTCTGGGATTAAAATCACAGGGATCATGGCAGGAATACTACCTCTCGTTTGCTTGGCTTCAAAAGATAACCATCCAAAAACAGGTGCTTTTTTATTCTTAATCTTAAAGTTAACCTTAACTCTTTTTGTAGCACCAGGTTCTAATTTAATCTTCTTTGGCTTGATAATGGTTTTAACTTTTTTCTTATTGGAAGATTTAAATTTAGCAAACACATCTAGCTTCTGCGTCGTTGGATTAACCAGCTCTACAATTGTTTGACGAACAGAACCACCGACAAACTCTTGTTCAATAATAGTTGGTGACAGCATAATTGGCGTTAATGGCCTATCGCTACCACTACCGTCTCCTTGATCTGCTATTTGTTTAGCAAGCTTTGAATTAATTTTTATCTTTTGACGCGGTGTAATTTTAACGGCACTGGCAACACCTTTAATTGAGCTTAAGAAACTACCACGAATTTGATACTTACCTTTTGGTAACGGACTCTTGAAATCGCACTCAATCGTTGATTGAGTTTTGGGTTGCATGTTAAGTCGCTTTTTAATACCAGCCACTTTAAGCTTCTTCAAGCCTTTAATATCTAATATCGTACAAGAACCGGTAACCACAACATCAAATTTGTGCTTGTTTTTAACCGGGATAGAGATAGTCATTGCATTACGCCTGTCTCTTGACGCAGAGACTTTGAACTTTCCTAATGCAATTTTTTTAGGGTTGGTTTTTACTTTCTGGTCTTTTTTAAGTGCACGTAAGACAATAGGGATATTGACTTTAATGAGTGCTTGCACATGCGTTTTAAACTCAGGAATACGGGTAGAAGTTTTGCCAAACTGCATCACACCAATAGATTGCTTAAGTTTTTGCTTGTTAAGCTTAAGTTTGTACTTCCTAGGGTCTTGCATAATCGCCAAATAAATTCGATAATCGCCAACATAACCTTTAGGAACCTTTACGCTAACCTTTACCTTACGTTTTTCTCCAGGTTGTAAGGTGAACGACTTAGGGCTAACCTTGGTCCAGCCAATAATGGTTGCTGCAGGTGTGCCATTAATTATCTCTCTTGGTGTTTCAACAGCAGCTTTAAAGTATTCGGTTTTTTTAGCAGAACGATTACTAACTTCAATCGGAATAATATAGTGAACACCTTGCTCTGCTTTGTCCATACGAACAAAAGCTGGTGTGATTGATAAATCCGCCATCACCTCTGCAATCGGTGATAGAAAAAATAACAATAATAAACTTCTGATTATTAGCCTAGACATAGACCGTATATCTTACCGTAATAGCAGTTTTTTTTTGTGATTTATACCATAAAAATATACTTAAATAGTATATAATAGTTCAATTTAAACTATTAATTGTTTAACGAAGGAAATAATTACAGGAAAGGTGTTAAAAGCTAAGACAGTGTATGTGCGTAAAACAGAACAAACGTTAGAAACGTGACAGAGGTAATAGCAGACAATGCAATCCAAGTGCCTGATAAAAATGGCAGAAAGCCTTTCGGCTCCATAATATAAAAGAATGGACTTACGCTTTCTGAAAATGCATTAATATTGGTATAAAAACCACCATTTAATTGTACTGCTCTTAATAAGCTGTTTTTTAACTGGGGATCGACATCTAAAGTCTTAATTGCATTTTTAATATGTTCATCTTGCCAGCTAGATTTCTCAACATCTTGCAGTTTATCAAACAAACTTTCGCCACTTAATAAAAAATGATAAAGCACAGATAACTGAGTTAAGTACATTTGTTCAATTGAGCTGTCAGATCTTTTAACTATCCAATCTAGTTGTGACTCAGTATTAGAGGTTGTTAACCAGTTGGTTAAATAAATCTTATGAGAGTTTTCATCTATATGTATGTTTTCTGGCTTAAGTACACAAAAACCAGAATTTTCTTTTGAGAAATATTTAAGCGCTTGTGCAATAGAATACCAAATCGGTGCAGCAAAATTTTTCCTCTGCTCTGAGGTTAGTTCGGACAAAGTTTGGACTGATATCGCCTCATCTATTGGCGCTACATGTAACTGCTCTGGATCTAGCGCTTTATTCAGTGCGCACAACTCCACCACCATGGCTTTGCTAGCCATGCGGATGCCGTGTAACGTTAACTCTTTTTCAGCAGTTTGCGAAACGACATTGGTAAGATGTTGTTCTTGTGTTTGCATTAGTTTACATAGGTTGTTGACATGCCAATAGAGATCGGCTCGTCCTTAGTAAAAAATAAGTGACGAAACTTATAACCTTTCTTCCTCCCTCTAACCTCTACTACGCCGGCAGTATTAAAGCTGTCTTCATAAATTAAAAGAGATACATTATATAGTGTAGCAGACTTTTTTTCAAAAAATTCATTTAAAGCGCCTTTATTGGCAATATCTACATAGCTCATCCAGTCCTTCCCACTCAATTTTGGCTTGACTGATCTAAATTTATTCTTAATGGTAATATGGAAATTTTCTGCCATTTTAACGTCGTCTTTTTGATCTAACTCAACACAACTTCTCTTGGCACAGATAATGGTGATTAATTTTTTCTTATCGCTAGCCTTGACACCTAAATAAGCCTCTCTAACAACATTTGTTTCTAGACTTTGTAAGGCGGCAAAGGCTACAATTAATACTAAGATACCAATAACGTTAAACAACACATCCAAGAATGCATCCATACCATCATCGCCTTTGTATTTTGCTTTTTTAGCCATATCTAGTTATCGGTGCCAAACTTTCTATCATCATTAAGGTAAACCAAAGTCCAGTCTACGACCCAATTTTTTTGTATATTGGGATATTTTCCCTTGTCAAAAATAACTGAATTTCTACGGTTTAAAATTTCACTTAAGTATGAATATGTTTTAATGCCGGCAGGTCTCAACAAAAAACTAATAAAATGCGTCTTGCGCTTATTAGTCGATATATCTTTTACAAAATCTAAAAATGGCGTTCCTTCCCATGAGCTAGGATTGTTCTGTTGATGGCGATTATAAAACTTCTCAACATTCTTCCATTCCATTTCGGCGTTAAATTCCATATTTTGATAAACAACAATATCGTATTCTTCAGCCCTTAGTGTTGGATTAATATCAGAAAATTCGATAACAACATTTTTGCGCTTAATAAACTTCTGTTCTTCTTCAGACCACTCAAGTGGTGCTTCAATAATAAGTTTTGGCTTAACAGCGGTTACCGTCAACGTAAGAACAATAAAGATCAGTACGCCAATAAGTGCAATCAATACGCTTACGAATGGAAAGAATGATGGGTTAACCTTGCTGCGACCGCGCCTTGCCATATCAATTAACTACAGTTTGGTTTTTTGACCGTCTTTCAAGGCGCCAACTTTTACCGGTAGGTTTTGCAGTACTTGATTTTTAATATAGTCCTCAATGCGATCCAAAGAACTACCATCCATTCTCTCCACAATTGTCATTGCGATCATAATAATAATTACAGCTACTAGTGCGACCAGTGTTGTATCAAATGCGAATGCCAATTCTGAGGTTACCTTACCTAGTGCTGTGGTAATTTCTGACACATCTTCAACATCACCACCGAGTACCTTGGCTAGTCCACCAACTGATTTACTTACACCCTGTACTGTACCAACAAACCCTAGCAATGGTGTCGCCCAAACAATCACTCGAAGAATGGTGTAGCCAGCATCCATTTGGTTATAAGCTAGCTCTGAATAAACTGTTAGCTGATCTTCAGCTTCACGAACGGAGCGTGTATGTTTAAATCTTGCTAATGCGCCAACCACACGTTTCGCAACACTCCTATCATTAATTTGACGCGCCTTATCTTTAATCATTAGCATCGCCTCATCAATTTCTTGGTCGGTATTTAAGGGGGTTGTATGAGTGAGGTAAGTTTCTTTAAGCGCCCTTTCATTGGCACTTACTAATACAAATCTTTGCCCGAGCATGACAAATGAAATAACCATAAATGAGATAACCGCATAAGGCACCCAACCTACCGCCAATAAACGATAGATTTCAGAATTGCTGTCAACATATTCAAGGAAAGGCAAATAGAACGCCGAAAAAAAGCCGATTGATAAAAAAACGGTAATCATCAAATCTCGAAAGCTGGTGTCAGGTGATTGCAATTCAACATTAAGTGTTTGCTCTACTGTCATGCCAGCAGATACAGTGCTTAATTTAATAGGATTTTGAACAATAACTTCATGGCCACAATGCGCGCAAACTGTGTAATACCCCAACGAATTATCATCAGCCTGCATACGGCCATGACACAACGAACAACTAAATTCTATCATTCTCTCCCCCTTATTTTAAAAAATTATATAGCTATTTAAAATGGATAAACAATATTAATGCTTATTTTTAATAAAAATAAGCAACAAACCCTTATAAACAAAGGATATTATAGTATTATCTGAATAGTTTATAACAAGTTGTTACACATGATCATTCCAAAAAATTTAACCACTAAACAATTCCTAGCTCAACTCACCTCCAAACAAGGCCTAATAGCGGGCTCTGTTATTGGTCTTATCGCTTTAATTGTAAGTGTTTATTTGTTGGTACCTATCTTTGAAAAAAGCGAAGAAAATGCTATTGACATTGTAAAAACAACTGTCACACTCAATGAAACCACGCAAAAATTTGAACAAACTAGCGAACAACTCAAGCAAACCAGCAATGAGCTAGACATCAACAAACAAAAAGTAGCTGTATTAAAAACTGTTGAAGGTGAACTGATTGCTGCACAAGAACGTATTGTAGAGTTAAAGACAGTCACTCAAAAAGATGGCACAACAATTGCAGGCCTTCAAGATAAAATTGCAGACAAAAATTCTGACATCTCATCTTTAAAAGCCAAGACTCAGTCATTGAATAATAATATCTCTGAAAAGAAGCGCAAACTTAATGAGCGTAAGGAATGGATTGGCGAGTTAAAAAAACATGATGATGAAATTGTGGAAAATGCCATGCTTTTGGTTGATAATTTCATGAAAATCTCAGACACAAGTGACACCTACGGCATGTCATCATCAAAGTCAAGGAATGAACTACTGGTTGATACCCTAACCCTGGTTAACACACTTGACGCACAGCGTAATAATCGCAAAATGTTTGTTGAAGATATTGATGTTAAACTTAACAACGATGAGTAAGCGAATAAAAATATACTTTTTATCTACCCTGTTTGCTTTATTGACGAGCGTAGCTTACGCTAAAGAAATAACGGTTGGTTTTGGTCATCACAAACACCCTTACGTTATGCTTGACGAGTACATTCAAGGCGATGAAGGTCATGAAGGTCATAATGGTATTGAGTACAGTATTATCAGACAAGCATTTCAATTAATGGGTGAAGAATTAATAGCTAAGTCAATAGCGCCTAAAAATTTAAAACGTGCTATTAAAAAATTTAGAAGGGTTGATGCCGTATCAGGTGTGAAAAAATCTAATGACAAATTCTTTTACTCAGATCCTATTTTAGAAATTGAAAATATAGCCATCAGCAAAGCATCTCAAGAAATTAAGCTCGATTCTATTAGTAATTTAGCGCCTTTTCAAATTAGTTCACGAAGAGGGTCTTATACCACGCTTGGTAGAGGCTTTAATCGACTTTACCATCCAAAAAAAGGCTCACACAAGTCTCGTCACATCCAATACGATCGAGACTTAGATCAACACATAGATTTTTGGAAACCAGGTTCAGAGGTCATTATGATCACCAACCGATTAAGTTTCGAGCATTATAAAAACCTACTATCTGAATCTTATCACACCTCTGAAGAGGTTACCCTCTCACCAATCTTTCCAAGCTCTTCTAGATATTACATCGCTTTCAGAAGTAGAGAGCTACGCAATGAATTTAATGAAGCTCTAGCAACACTTAAATTTGAAGGCACTTACAAACGAATCTTTAGACATTATAGTTACGATTCACCGATATCAAAATATCACAAACCTAACTTTAATAAAGTTGAAGAGTTAACTTTAACCATCAAATAAACTAAAGATAATTTAGTTAAAAACAAATCATAGACTGGTCAAGAGTAGCTGCTCGATTCAGCAACATTGGATAGTCTCAACACTAAGTTGTGGTTTAAAACACAAGACGCTTCTTTCGCTCTCCCCCTCAGCGCTGAGTGG
>JYMV01022612.1_pt1 | contig 17278 bp, 14 predicted proteins | sample 338911 | NCBI WGS metagenome assembly JYMV01 (sample SAMN03354496, study PRJNA234377) | hydrothermal vent metagenome | biome: Deep sea; feature: Hydrothermal plumes at the Eastern Lau Spreading Center, Western Pacific Ocean; material: Seawater | place: Tonga | collected 2009 | depth 2000 m m
CGCAGTCCCAAATGCAGCACCAGAGGTTAAAGCAATTGCTAAACATATCACGACTGTGCCAGGAGGGAATGGTGCATTCCGGGAAGCTGTATTTTGGATTATAGAACAACAGGGCAGAACAAAACAGGTGATGGAGAAAGTAAAGGAAAAGGTATTAAACAGTTGAAAGGGATCCATTGGATATTTTTCATTTTATTAATTTTCCCTTTGGGTTGTACCAATGAAAACAGCCCGCTACCCCGGGCAAGAAGCGATGATCACCCTGATCAGGAAAGTTGGGGAGTGACAATTATCTTGACCGATGAAGGGATTGAAAGGGCTCGAGTAAGATCCGGCCACTTGGAGAAATATAATAAAAGAAAATTTATTATGCTCGATGAAAATGTCACTGTGGATTTTTTTGATCGATTTGAAAAACATATTTCGAAACTAACATCCCTTAAAGCAGAAGTGAATCAGGCATCGAATGATATGAGAGCAATTGGAAATGTGGTGGTCGTGTCAGACAGCGGGATTACTTTATATACTGATACCCTGATTTGGGATTCAAAGAAAGAAAAAATGAGCACTGATGATCCCATTATGCTGACTACGGAAAAAGATGATACGCTTTACGGTATCGGTTTTGAATCTGATTCGGATCTTCAAAATTGGAAGGTCATCAAGCCCTCTGGTGTGACCAATCGAAGCGTAAAATGAACAATAGGCACCAAACCCTAGAAGCAAAAGGCCTGTATAAGAAATATGGTAAGCGTATGGTCGTTAAGGATGTCGATGTGTGTGTGAATCGAAAGGAAATTGTAGGATTATTAGGGCCCAATGGTGCGGGTAAAACCACCACTTTTTATATGATTACTGGGATGATTAAGCCCACAAAAGGTGAAGTTTTTCTGGATGAAGAAAATATTACAGATGCTGCCATGTATAAGCGGGCTCGAAGAGGGATTGGCTACCTGGCTCAGGAACCATCAATTTTTTCCAAACTGTCGGTAGAAGACAACCTTAAAATTGTTCTGGAAATGCGCAAAGAATTATCGGAGGACGCACAGCAAGAAAAACTCGATTCGTTATTAAATTATTTTTCTGTAGATCATTTGCGAAACAATAAAGGCGGTACCCTTTCCGGCGGTGAACGACGCCGGGTAGAGATCGCCCGTTCTCTGTGCATGGATCCAAATTTTATTTTATTAGATGAACCCTTTGCCGGTATAGACCCCATAGCCGTAGAGGAAATCCAATCCATTCTCAATTCTTTAAAGGAACGGGATATTGGAGTTCTTATTACAGATCACAATGTGCGTGAAACGTTATCGATCACGGACCGGTCTTATCTGTTGTTTGAGGGACAAATATTAAAATCCGGAACATCCGAATTTCTTGCTGATGATGAGGAAACCCGCCGCCTTTATCTTGGCGAGAAATTTAAACTGAACTGATGCCCACCCTAAAACAGATCCAAACTCAGAAACAGACACTCGCCCCTAGGCAAGTTCTGCAGGCTAAGCTATTGCAGCTGAACACGGTTAACTTGGAACAGGCGATCCTGAAAGAACTTGAACAAAATCCAGTTTTGGAGCAATTAGAACCGGAAGAACCCCAGGAAACGTTGAAAGAGGAAAGTACAGTAGATGATATGGATGCACCAATTGAAGACATATACACGGATGCATCCACATATTATTTTGAACAGGAAATTAGAGACCTCCCTCTCCCTGACCGCCATTCATTTTTAGAGGATATCATTGAACAATTACGAGATTCCGGTTTGTCAGATTTAGAACAAGAAATTGCAGAAGAAATACTTTGGAATACCAATGAGAGAGGTTATTTGGATACAGATCTTCTTTTGATTGCCGATGGTTTTGGCCTTGAAGAAGAGAATATTGAACCAATCTTAAAGGTAGTTCAACGAATGCATCCAAACGGTCTTGCTTCCCGAGATCTTCAGGAATGCCTTACTATTCAATTGGAACATGATCCGGAGTCTCTTTCTTATAAGGTTGTTACAGAATGTTTTGAAGATTTTATGCATAAAAGGTATGACAGGATTCTATCCCGATTGAAGTGTACTACAGATGATCTCCATGAAGCTGTTGAGCGCGTGTCCCACTTGAATCCCCGACCGGGGGAAGGCTATGCGGATCGGTTTCAAACAGTTATACCAGATGTAATTGTTCGGGAAGATGGAGACGAATGGGTTATCACAACAAATGACGGTGGATTGCCTGAACTGCGCATCAGTCAAATCTATGAGGATGGACTTGACAACGGGGAATATCAAGGTAAAGCTAAAACATTCATCCGGGAAAAAATGAATTCGGCAAATTGGTTCATTCAGGCAGTAAAACAGCGCCGGGTTACTTTAGTGAATGTCATGCGCGCCATTATACAAAATCAGCCAGAGTGGTTCAGTGGAAATATGGATTTTCTGCGACCTTTGAAACTTCAGGATATCGCTGATGCCATTGGTATGGACATTTCTACTATCAGTCGCTCTACCCGGGGTAAATTCGCCGACACACCTTATGGTATATTTGAACTAAAATATTTCTTTACCGATGCCATTGAGTTAAATGATGGCCGGGTATTGGGAACTTTTATCATTAAGCGGGCTTTGAAAAAGATCATTGATATGGAAGACAAACAACATCCGCTCAGCGATGATGCTTTAGTGAGAAAATTGAAAGTCGAAGGATATACTATGGCCCGTAGAACAATCGCCAAATACAGGGATCAGTCGGGGGTACCTGTGGCACGGCTTAGAAAAGAAATTTAGAATAAGGAGAAAGTTATGGCTAGAAGAATAATCATAGGAGAACAGGAGTTTAATGTTCCTGATAAATTCCCGAAAAGCGGATTTGCAGTTGCACTACTGCTGGTTGTGCTTTTTATGTTATGGAGTTCCATTTACAGAGTTGAGCTTGAGGAAGTTGGAGTTTTGTTGACTCTGGGAAAATATTCTGGGGAAACGAAGTCGGGACTCCATTTAAAATGGCCTGCGCCTTTACAAAAAGTGATTAAAGTTCCGGTAAAAAGGCAATTAGAGATGGAATTTGGCCAGCGTGGTGTTAAGCAACAATCAGGAAGAAGGATTAACCGATCTGAAATTGAAGAAGAATCGCTAATGCTCACCGGTGATTTGAATGTTGCTATGGTGCCCTGGAAAACCCAATACAGGATTGGTGATGCCTTTAAATTTCTTTTTAAGGTTCGAAATCCAATTGCCACATTCCGAGATATGAATGAAGCAGTCATGCGGGAAGTGATCGGAGATCGCAGCGTGAATGAAGTACTCACGATTGGTCGTCAGGAAATTGCAACAGATATGGAGCAAAAGCTTCAAGAGATGTGCGATCAGTATGATAATGGGCTCATTATAAACCGGATCCTGCTGCAGAAGGTACTCCCTCCTAAGCAAGTACAGGATGCGTTCAATGAAGTCAATACGGCTGAGCAGGAAAAAGCACGGATGATTAATGAAGCACTTGGTAATTATAACAAGATAATTCCCCGGGCAAAAGGTGAAGCAGACCAAACTGTCCAGCAAGCAGAAGGGTATGCTACAGATCGAGTTAATCGAGCGAAGGGAGATGCATCATTATTTAATGATTTGTTAGCGGCATATAAAAGGGCGCCAGAGGTAACAAAGCGTCGGATGTATCTTGAAACTATGGCTGATGTTTACCCAGCTGTTAAACAGAAAATAATTTTGGATAAGGATTTAGAAGGGATTTTACCTCTTTTTCCATTTGGAAGGGAGGGAAAATAATGAAGGGCATTCTAGGTACAATCTTTGGTCTTATCTTTATTGTTATTGTGGTTCTAGTTGGAGGTGCATTCTTTATTGTGGACGAGTCTGAACAGGTTGTAATTACTAAGTTCGGTTCACCTATTGGTGAGCCTATCAATACTCCAGGCTTGAAAACAAAATTACCCTTTATACATACTGCAAACTACTTTGATAGACGTTTTTTGGCATGGGATGGTGAGCCTAAACAAGTCTCAACCCGCGATAAACGATTCATTAATATCAATACTTATGCCAGGTGGCGTATTTCAGATCCGTTAAAATATGCTCAAAGGCTTTTTGATGAGTCCAAAGCGCAAACCCGCCTAGGATCAATATTAGAGGGTGCAACACAGAACGCTATTGCAAACCACGATTTGATTGAATTAGTTCGAAGTTCCAATCGTGAATATATTAGTCAAGATGGAGCAGTTAAGGACCAAACTGAAAAGGCAATTATCGAAAGAGGTAGAGACGCTTTGACTAAGGAAATCCTATTATTAGCGCAGGAGCGAACAGGTGATCTTGGGATAGAAGTATTGGATTTCCAATTCAAACGAATCAATTATGTTTCTGAAGTGCGAAAAGAGGTCTATGAGCGCATGATCTCAGAGCGTAAACGTATCGCAGAAGAATTTCGATCAGAAGGTGCTGGTGAGTCCGCCCGGATTAATGGTCAGAAAGACCGTGATCTTAAGGTAATTACTTCCGAAGCATACCGTCGCTCCCAAGAGATCAAGGGTAAATCAGATGCAGAAGCTGCGGATATATATGCAGCAGCCTACAATAAAGATCCAGAATTTTACCGCTTTATGCGTACAATGGAGATATTTAAAGAAACCTTGGATAAAGAAACTGTTTTGGTTTTGAGCACTGATGGGGATTTCTTGCGCTATTTAGGGTCCATAAAATGACCGAGAAAAAAACTAAAATATTTTCCACTACAATTCTAGGGGTAAGAGCTAAGATGAAAGTGGCTATTGCCGGCGATGGTCAGGTGACCCTAGGTGATATGGCCATAAAGCAGAAAGCGGTCAAAGTCCGTGAGTTCGAGATTGATCAGGGCGGTGTGGTAGGCGGATTTGCCGGAGCTGCAGCAGATGCGCTAACTCTTTTTGAAAAATTTGAGCAAAAATTAGATCAGTATGATGGAGATTTAAAACGATCCGTGGTTGAATTGGCAAAAGAATGGAGAACTGATAAAGTTCTGCGCCATTTAGAAGCGATGCTTCTGGTTATGGATAAACGATTTAGTTTTATTATTTCCGGAGATGGTAATGTGATCGAACCAGATGGGCCTATCATAGCCATTGGATCTGGCGGCGGGTTTGCGCAGGCGGCGGCTTCAGCCTTTTATGAAACCGGGAAATACACTGCTAAACAAATAGCCGAAAAATCCCTGAAAATTGCAGCAGAACTTTGCATCTATACAAATGATTCCATCACCGTACTGGAGATTGGATGAAAGAATTGACCCCCAAGCAGATTGTCTATGAACTGAACAAGTACATTGTTGGCCAGGCCAAGGCTAAAAAAGCAGTGGCAATTGCCATGCGCAACCGCTGGCGACGTCAGCAAGTGAATGGTTCTATGCGGGACGAAATCATGCCCAATAACATTATTATGATTGGTTCCACGGGTGTGGGAAAAACGGAAATATCCCGCCGGCTGGCAGCATTGACCAATGCTCCTTTTGTCAAAGTGGAAGCGAGCAAATTCACGGAAGTGGGCTATGTAGGCCGTGATGTAGAATCCATGATCCGAGACCTGATGGATACAGCTGTAAATATGGTTCGGAGAGAAAAGGAGGCTGAAGTGGTCGGACTGGCGGAACACCTGGCTAATGAAAGAATCATTGACATTCTTTTCCCTGATGACCATAAGGATGACACATCCCAACCCGAGAATATTCAGGAACGACATGAACGGACACGCGCCCGATTGAGAAAAAAACTGGAAGCAGGAGATTTTGAGGATCGTATCATTGAGATTGAAATCGTACAGGAATCTATCACCGGTATGCAGATTTTGGGTCCTCTTGGTATGGATGATTTGGGTATGAATATAAAGGATATGCTTAGCAGTGCTTTGCCGAAATCGAAGAAGCCACGTAAAATGTCTGTTTCTGAAGCCAGGGAAGTATTGATCGATTCAGAGGCCCAAAAACTTGTTGATCAAGATGAAGTTTCACGCGTTGCCCGGGAACGAACAGAAAATCATGGAATTGTTTTTATTGATGAGATTGATAAGGTTGTGAGTGGGAATGGCGGACCCGGACCCGATGTGAGTAGGGAAGGAGTACAGCGAGACCTGTTGCCAATTGTAGAAGGAAGTAATGTGAATACAAAGTACGGTGTGGTGGCTACGGACCATATCCTGTTTATAGCGGCTGGTGCTTTTCATATCAGCACTCCATCAGATATGATTCCTGAAATGCAGGGCCGTTTTCCAATCCGTGTAGAGTTGGATAAACTTTCTACTCTGGATTTTGTCAAAATTTTAACTCACCCTAAAACTGCGCTCATCAAACAATACACGGCTCTTCTTGAAGCAGAAAATGTAGAATTGAAATTCCATAAATCAGCAATCAGAGCTATTGCTGAATTGGCTACAAAAGTAAACAGTAAAACTGAGAATATTGGTGCCCGCAGGCTGCATACAATTATGACCACATTGCTTGAAAACCCTCTTTTTGAGCAGCCCAAACGAAGCGAGAAGAAAATCAATGTCACAGCGAAGTATGTGAAAAATGCCTTAGAAAATATTGTAGAGGATCAAGATTTAAGTCGTTATATACTCTAAAAGGAAAAGCGATGAAACATTTTCTGCATATTTCAGATTATTCTGAAAAAGAATTATGGGATATTCTTCACCTATCTAAAGAACTAAAAGAAAAATTTCACAATCGGGAAGATTACTCTCCGTTCCAAAATCAATCACTGGCCATGATCTTTGCCAAACCTTCAGCCAGAACCCGTATTTCCTTCGAGATCGGTTTTGAATGGATGGGTGGTCATGCTCTATTCTTGGGTCCTAACGATATCGGGATAGGTAAGCGGGAAGCTATCAAAGATGTCTCCCGGTTGTTTAGTCGATATAATGATCTAGTTATGGCTAGGCTGTTTGACCATGGTCATATCACGGAACTGGCTGAGTACGCATCTGTTCCTATCATCAACGGTCTAACTGATTATAACCATCCCTGTCAGATTATGGCAGATATTTTTACTGTTTGGGAGCATCGTTCAAATCTGGAAAACCTTAAAATAGTATATGTGGGCGATGGGAATAATATCGTCCATTCGTGGTTGCACTTGGCTATGAGATTCCCCATGCATTTTGTTTGCTGTTGCCCGGAAGGATATGAACCTGATTCTAATACAGTTCAAAAAGCCAGGGATGAAGGTATCTCTAATGTTGAAGTGGTTTATGATCCAACGGATGGTGTGAAAAATGCAGATGTTATTTATACGGATGTGTGGGCCTCAATGGGACAGAAGGATGAGACGGAAATGCGGGAAAAGATCTTTAAGGGTTACCAGGTGAACAAAGCACTCATGGAAAAGTCAGGAAAAGAAACATTATTCATGCATTGTCTTCCGGCGGAGCGGGGCCGTGAAGTGACAGACGGAGTCATGGAAGCGGATTACTCAATCGTGTTTGACCAAGCGGAAAACAGAATGCATGTGCAAAATGCGATCATGGTGTATCTTAGTGAAAACAAATGAAGAAATTTATATGCCTGATTGGTTTTACTGGGTTTCTTTTTGCAAAATTTCCCCTATCGCCTCAGGAGTTTCTAGGGTATGAGCTAGGCGAAAAATTTACATATCATCATCAGGTTATAGATTATTTTGAACAGGTAGAAGATGCCGCAGATCATGTTCAATTGCTGCATTATGGCTATACTTATGAAGACCGCCCACTGATTGTTGCTGTGATCACTCATCCAGAGAATACACAGACACTGGAACAGATTCGAACCAATCATCTCATAAATTCTGGTTTAATCCCGGGGAACACTTCCGATCAGAAACTTGCTATAGTATGGTTGAGTTATTCTGTGCATGGGAATGAGTCCAGTTCAACGGAAGCTGCCATGAAGACCCTTTTTGCTTTTGCTAATACATCTAATAAGACCACTATGGAATGGTTAAAACGAACCATTGTGATCATTGATCCCTGCATTAATCCTGATGGTCGTGATCGCTATGTCCAGTTTTATACTATGACAGGAAACCGTGAACCCAATGCATCTCTACAAACCCGAGAACACCAGGAGCCATGGCCAGGCGGAAGAACTAACCATTATTATTTTGACCTGAATCGGGACTGGACCTGGCAGACCCAGATTGAAACAATACAGCGCATCCCCATTTATAAAGCGTGGATGCCTCACATCCATGTAGACTATCATGAGCAATACATCAACGAACCCTATTATTTTGCCCCTGCTGCTGATCCGTATCATGAAAGGATCACACCTTGGCAGCGTGAATTTCAAACCATTATTGGAAAGAATAACACCCGTTATTTTGACAAGAAAAACTGGCTCTATTTTACCAAGGAAGTGTTTGACCTTCTCTATCCCGGTTATGGAGATACCTACCCAATATATAATGGAGCAATTGGAATGACATATGAAAAAGCTGGTGGTGCTTTGGGTGGATTGGCTGTGCGTACATCTGATGGAGATACCCTGACCCTGAAATCAAGGATTGACCACCATTATGTTACGGGGCTATCCACGGTCGAATCAGCTTATAAACACAGAGATCGCATCATTACCGAATTCCAGGATTTCTTTACCGCAGGGATGCAGAAGCCCACCGGTAAATACAATGCATTCGTTATCCAATACTCCAACAGTGAGGCAATAAAAGATGATCTATTGGATTGGCTTGACAATAATGGAATTGAGTATGGCCTACCTGATGATCCCCGTTCCCGTTCAATAAGAGGATTTAATTATAAAACAGGGAAAGATGAATCGTTCAGGCTTGATGGAAAAGATATAATCATTTCAACTGCTCAAAAGAAATCTGTTTTAACATACGTCCTCTTTGAGCCAAAAACCATCTATACCGATTCTCTAACCTACGATCTCACTGCCTGGTCAATTCCCTATGTTTATGGCTTGGATGCCTATGCCGTGGAAACTCCAATAAAGATCAAAAGAAATCCAGGCCTTATGAAAGTGAGCAAGGAATACATTTGGGATAAAGATCCATACGCATATGTTCAGAGATGGGAGTCCATTCATGATCTCAAATTCATGACTGAAATATTGAAAAGGAAGATTGTTGTACGTGTTGCTGAAGAACCTTTTGAGATAAATAAACTGATTTACAATCGTGGATCGCTGGTGATTACCCGAAAAGGGAATGAACATTTGGGAAATAAATTTGATGAAATAGTTAGAAAATCTGCAATAAAGCATAACACAAATCTGGCTACCGTTGGCACCGGGTTAGTGACAAAAGGAAAAGATTTTGGATCCGGGAAAATGCGTGTTATCAAAGCACCAAGAGTAGCGGTATTGGCAGGCGAAGAAGTAAGTAGTCGGAACTTCGGAGAGATATGGTATTTCTTTGAACAGCAAATAGAGTATCCAATTTCTGTTTTTGATGCTTCGAACATTAATTCATTGCCTTTTAAAGAATTTGATGTATTGATCATACCGCAAGGCAGTTATAAATCACTAGTCACTGAAATAGCGCCCAGCGCACAGATTAAAAAAGAAACATCTGCGAGTAAATTAATCAAAAACCAACCCCCTGAAAAATTACTCGATTGGATCAAGGATGGCGGTCGGCTTGTTGTGATCGGTTCGGCCATGGATAAGTTTGTGGATCAAAAAGGATATGGTTTGGTGAAATTTGAATCAAAAGACGCCCAAAAAATTGCAGAAAAAAAAGCTCAAGAAAAGAAATTAAGTGACCGGCTTACAAAATATAAAGATCATAAACGGAAAAAGTTAATCGATAATGCTTATGGCTCAATCATAAAAGTAAAAATGGATAATTCACATCCGCTTGCGTTTGGGTACGAAACAGAATATTTCTCGTTAAAACAAAGGTCAAAAATGTATCCTTATCTGCCAAAGGGCTGGAATATAGGAATTGTTGAGAATTCAAATGCGCATATTGCAGGGTTCATGGGCCATAGAATAAAAAAAGAAATGAAGAATAACATTATATTTGGTGTCCAGGATGTAAAAAAAGGGCGCATTGTTTATTTGGCGGATAATCCGCTTTTTCGCGCATTTTGGTATAATGGAAAACTGTTATTTGGTAATGCTGTTTTTATTGTGGGCGGATAAGCACTTATAATTGGTCAACTAAAGACTGAGCGAATATTCTCATCCACGCTGTCCCGTGTAAATAATATATATGTTTCTTCGAGTTGGTTTGCATATCCTATTACACACATTACAGGGAATAGTTTTGCTGCTGTTTCTGGATATAGCATAGCAAGGATCATGAAAAAATATAAAGCAGCAGAAAACGTTTTAGCACCGATAGTGTGAAACGCCGGGATATAGCCAAACTTTATTTTCCCAACGCCCATTTTAATAAAAAAAAGGGCAAGCAGAATAAAAATCCATAGCCACCATCCGTCAGCAACTTGACTTTCAAATCGATATAGCCAGAGAGCAATTAGGGGGTAGAATACCATATCAGCTATGGTATCAAGTTTAGCGCCCAATGCAGTAGTTTGGTTTAAATATCTGGCCAAAACGCCATCCAGTTTATCGGTAATCCCAATGACAATAAACATTGCGAGAAAGGTCATTCTGGCTTGGGGTTCATCTGCCATTACGAAGGCAGGGATAATCATGGCCGGAATTAAAATCAACCGACTTATACTTAAAATATTAGGGATAGTCTTGAGGTCACTTAATGAAATTTTATCTGAATGCCCCATATCTACACCTGTTTTTTTTGTAACGAATAACCGGTGTGAAAATAAGACTAAAATAAATGAGAAATAAAAATTTTATGGCAGTGAATACAATATCCGAGCATGGTTTTCGTAGCGGTTCATCATTTCGGTAACCATATTTTTATCATCAAGAAAAAATCCGATGAAATTTTTATGGTCCTGCTGATATTTCCCCATAAAATGCCAGATTCCTGTCTCAACCGGCTCCGAATTTGAAAATATCTTCATTGGCTCCGGTCCATTTTTCCCGGTGAAGGGTCTTATCATTGAAATGGTGTTGACTGTGCCGTCATTTTCAAACCAGGTAGAATCGGTTGTTTGCCCGTCACCCATATCAACAACGTTTCTGCCCATGAACCAGCACAAGGGGTAGTTAGTCCAACTCAGGTGTTTATCCGGTATATGATAACCTGTAACCGGGTCAAGAACACTGGCGGTTGTACTGTACGAAAAGTAATAAAGACTGGAATCAATTGTAAGAATGTCGTTCAATTCTTTTGCACCTTGTATGTTCGAATCCCAACCAACATTATTTTTGGTTTCCCAGGCGGTATGGTTTTTTAACCTCATGAAATAATCCGGCCATGATTCATTTTCCTTTTGCGAGATACCCCAGTGATCCAGATCAAAATCATAGTAGCTAGAACTGATCATATTGGCGACAGGTAATAAATTATCCGTAAATGGGAATATATCTGTAACAATATTCGAAATTGTTGCTCCATTGTGAGGAGTAGACATGGTTGTAATAGATGAAACCCAGCCCGGGAGAGAGTTGCCCAAGAGCACACTCTTATCGAGCGATCCGGTTGAATCATTTTCAAATGTATTATTAAGAAGATATAATAGCATTCTGCTTGTGACACCGCCAAGACTATAACCCATCAGATGTACAGGGTGATTCTCATCCCATTCCGGATACATACCTTCATATTTTTTCCCTTCTGGGCGGCGTATAAGACCATATTTTTTTGAGTGTGCCTGGCCATAATCGAGCTGGCCACCCTTTATCTGGTAGAATGTTTCAACCGCACAATCATAGCTAGATGAAATTGGTCCTAAGGACACAGTGATAACCCGATATCCTTTATTCCTAAGGTATTGTTCAATATCATGTTGTCCACCCCAGTAGTAGGTACCACTGATTTCTTCTCTTCCCCAGCCCAAAAAGCCATGAATGAGAACAATGGGATCCGTGTTGGCAGCATGTAGCCCACAGACCAGTAAAAGAAAGTAAATAAATTTAATTCTGACTTGGTTCATGAAAAATTCGGAAAATAGATGAATAGATTTATTCAGTTGAACTAATAATCCATATCCATTCCACCGCCACCTTCGCCGCGTCCAAAATTCTTACGACCCCATTTCTTTTTCTGCTGTTTCCCAAAATTATATCTCAAATTAATGGATGTGGTGCGTCGGCCGCGCTTCCGCTCAGCATACATTACTTGGGTGTACTCGGCGTAGTCTTGTTCAGTATTAATAATAAATTTTCGATTATTAAAAAGGTCATTCACTTTCAGCGTTACGGATAAACGATTTTCCATAAATGATTTTTCAAGACCAAGGTCGGCACCATAATTAGCCGGGATCGTTCCAGATGTAATTTTCATTGTTCCCCGGCCCCCAACTGATAATTCTAAACGTGCCACTGTAGGAATATTCAGTGTAAACTGACCACGGTTATACATACCATAGGATGTTCCGGTCATGTCATCTTCATACTGGCCGCCTTCTGTTTCAGATCTCCACCACCAGGTTGTAAGCATAAAACTGGCTAGCGGCATGGGACGATAGTTGATGATGACACTTCCGCCAAGATTTTTGGCACTCTCAGCATTTCCGGATGTTAATAATTCATAGGATACACCATTATAAATAATCTCATCTCGATCCCACCAGGCGATGGCATCGGTTGTATGCTTGTAGGATATGCCAGTATTAAAATTAAATTTTCTGGAATTACTGGAAAAATTTATTTCCATCACATCACTATATTCTGGTTTTACATAAGGATTTCCAGTACGAATATGTGTTGTATCCAGCATCTCCCTAGGAAATGGATTTAATGATCTGGTCCGAGGTCTATTGACACGCTTAGAATAGCCGAACTGTATTTGCTGTTTTTCCGTAAGTTTATAGTTCAAGAACACACTGGGATAAAAATGACTGTAGGGTTCATCAATTTCATCTTTTTTAACGGCCTGGTTAATAAGAAAATGGGTAATACTGGTAGCATCTGTTGTGTCGCCGGCTACCTTTGCCTTGGTCTCTACCTGCTCAAACCTGAGCCCACCTTTTAAACCCAGGCGATCATTGATCTCGTAACCCAGGGTAGTGTATAGGGCATAAATATCTTCATTATAGAGATAATCATAGGTTCCATCTTGAAAAAATAAATCATCGTCCAATGCTTTGATCGTGGTCTTGAACCCTGCTTCCAGGGCTAATTTTTCACCCAGCTTATCTTCGTAGTCAAAAGATGCAATGATGCTTTTGTGATCATGATGATCTTCTACTTCTTTGCCCAGGTTTTTTTCAGTTTCATTTTCTTTTCCTATACCATAGCTAAAGTCCGCATTTAGTTTCCTATCCTTGGAATTAAACTTGTTCTCGTAGGATAAAGAATGGTCCCAGTCATTTTCAAGCCCATTTTCTATTACATCTAATATGCTGGCAACTGGTCTCGTTGTTTTAACGATCTCTTGGCTATCTTGGTCTCTTTTACTGAAGGTAGATGTATAACTGATTGTGCTGGTGGGGGTAGGGTAAAGGTCGCCGCCAAAGCGGAATGAAATATTATTAGAATTTCTAGTTCTTTTTGTGTCCTGGTACAGATACCTGACGCTGTCACTGGGGTCAAAATAAAGGTATTCGAATCTTCTTAAACCCTCACTATATCGCTCGCCCGTTCGGTAACTGGTACTGCTGAAAATGTTCCAGGTATCCGTACGATAGTTCAGGTTGCCGCTGATGTTATTTTTATTGTACTCACCTGCAGATAAGGATGTGTTGCCGTTAAACCCTTCAAATGCACCTCGCCTAAGAACAAGATTAATGATACCGCCCACACCGTCCGGGTCGTACTTGGCCGAGGGGTTGGTAATGACTTCTACTTTCTCGATCATGGATGCCTGCAGGTTGTCAACCATGGAGCGGCGATCAAAGCCCACTTTTTTACCGTCGATCAGGACTGTTACATTGGCATCGCCTCGGAGTGTAATATTACCATCGATGTCTACGGCTACAGTGGGTACCTGATTCAAAACATCTTCGCCTGATCCTCCAGAAGCGGCCAAATTCTTACCTACAGTAAAAATTTGTTTATCAATGGTTTGAATGAACTGGCTTTCTCCAAGAACCTCGACCTGTGCAAGGTTGACCGATGAAATCCTAAGCTGAATATTCCCCAGGTTCTGTTCAATACCACCACCTTCACCGGGAAAAATATTTATGGGTGAAATCTCTTTTGCTGCATAGCCGATGAATTCTACCACTGCCCGATATCGTCCTAAGGGTACTTCACGGATATTAAACCTGCCTGTTTTATCTGATAATGCTCCAGTCACCACTTCATCAGAGCGCATATTTACCAAAGATATTGAAGCGTATTCAAGAGGTTGGCCCGAAGTGGAATCCATCACTGAACCATTCACAACGCCGATGGCGGGCATTTTTCCTCCCGCTCCTGGCCATTGTCCCTGCAAGTTATCGGGGGAAATATTTAAAATCAGAAATGCTATTAAAATGCTGCTATGGCGAATATGGAATTTTTTCATTTATTAATATTATGTTTTAAATAGTAGTCAGGCTAATCAAAGACCGGGAAGTTAAAACTTCTTACCGAACGTCATTCCAATGTATATCCATTGTATGATATTGAATTTTTCTTCGACCTTGAATGGCCACAGGGAAATTATAAGTTGCGGTCTGACCGGGTTCTAAGGCAGTATCTGCAATGACTCCAGATTCGTATACGATCCGGGTTCCTTTTACAAACACAGAGTCTTTCCCGGCCGGTTTTGTAGTCTGGGTAAATAGGTTGGAAATGACCCGAACAAAATCGGCACGTTTATCGCCAATGTTTTTCACTCGTCCAGAAAAAATATGTCGATTCGGATAGATGTTAACAAAGGGGTCACCAAGGAATACAACCTTTGGGGTTGGTTCTTCATGTTTATCTCGTCGAATAACCATTTCTTTTCTCAGAACCAGTTTTCCAATTTGTGTCTGGAGTACAAGAGTAGAATCGGATTCTTCCAGAATATCACCCGTCACCACAGTTCCATTTCGCAATTCAATTCGGTACTGATACTCTGGTACCTTGATCAGGTCAAGCAATTCTCTGCTTATATTTGGCATCGTTTGTTTTTTCTCAAAAGCGATCACAATATTTTTGAGCGAATCTATCTGGTTTTTCAGGGCTCTAAGGTTGGATTTGTATTCAAAAAATGTATCTTCAAAAGCCAGTTTATCGACACGGTCAAATGGACGGACTTGAGGCAAAAGTTCTTCAGCACTTTCAGTTTTAAGCGGAGTGTTCAACCCGCCATCTGATGCCTGTTGAGTTGTACCTGTTGTGGTATCAGCTTCAGCATCTTTTTCTGGCTTATTATCACCAGTTTCGGCTACAACCGCATCTGTTTTTTTCGCTACTGAAAGGATAATTATGATATCTTCCACGTTCTTATCTGTTATGGATATTGTCTGCTCCCCGCCCCCTTCACTTTTTTGTTTTGCTTTTACCGTATAGGTTCCCGGATCGACCTTTTTAAACTTGAATTCACCCTTTCGATTTGTATTATCATCTTTGATTTTCTCCCCATCTGAGTTGATCAACGTTACTTTTGCCTTTTTAACTTCATTTCCATCAGAATTTTGCACTATTCCAGAAAGGGTATAACTGTTTTTTGGGAAAGCAATACTTAGTGCGAAACAAAGTGGCAAGATTCGAATCAGTTTAGTCATGTTCTTTCCGTTTAAAGTTGGCTTTGTACGCCATCCTGCGAACTTTCTCTGCCCATATTTTTTCTTCACCCAGCATATAAACCATATCCAGAATATTATCATAATAAACGTAATTCTCTTTTTTCTCAAGCACAGGCAGGATCTTGGAAATGACGCTGGGGTCTTTGAATGTACCCAGGTTATCAATGGCCTTTTTCCGGATATCGATGGGATAATCATCGCTCTTGGCGATCTCAATAACGGCTTTTTTGACTTCCGGATCATCAAATTCCCCCAGGGCTGACAACATAGTATTCAATAGGGCGTAGTATTGCCGTTTTCCGGTGTTATATGTATTAAGCAAGGCCAGCACCAGGTTCTCCTGGCGAACTCCAGCCATAGTATTGATGGCAAACTCACGGACTTCTAAGTTGGTGTTGGGATCGCCTAGCAGTTCAGCAAAGGCGATAGCAACCTCGTCAGGGTTCTTCTTTCCGAGGATTTCCACGGCCTTGTTGCGGATTCCGATACGAACATCAGGGTCTTTTGCAATAGTTGTCAGTACAGGGATTACCTGATCACTGCCTAGGGCCCCTAATGTTTGGGTCAATAGATTTTCAGTTCGACTCATATTTGCCTTGGCTACTTCGTAGAGATCCAGAAGGACCAGAATCTGATCTTTAGTACGGACCTTGTGCAGGTTTTCCACCAGGGTGATGTGAAGATCATTTGTCCGTTCTTCTAACACATGCATGGCTTTTACCATTGCCATACTTGCCTTTGGGTTTTCGCGAAAAAGAGCCAGCATTTCAACAGATGCTTTTAGAAATGAGAAATCGACAGCGCTGGTAGTTTCCACCATATTGGCGATGGCATTTAAAGCCATGGGATGCTGGGTATTGGCTAAAGCCCTGCCAGCTTCAGTCCTGGCCTTGGGGTGCTGATCATCATCATTATATAACTGAATCAATTCATCTAGAGCCTGGACGTTCCCGTCTTGATATGCACTCCTCAGTTTTTGGATATTGTTCAAGAAATTTGGGTCGTCCGGATCCATAATGGATTTTCTTCCAAAAAAATTCTTGATAGTAGCACATCCCTGAAAAAGCATCAGGCATGAAAAGGTAATTAACAGTACCTTACGCATCCTGTCCCCATGGATGTATGGTAAGATCCTCTCCGTCAAATACGGCATAAAATGGGTTATGTACCCAGTCTCCAAGAACGGCCAATTTTCCTTGGTTTACCTGTATCATTTCGCCTAAATGATAATGACCGCAAACCATATAGTCAAAACCATTATCAAACTGGTTCGCAGCAGCCTGCTTTAATTCATTTCTAATTTCCAATTTGGATTCTTCAGAATGTACAGAATGTCGACCACTCCTTGAAATTTTACGGGCAATTTTGTAGCCGATGGTAGGATGAAGCCATCGAAAACACCATATGAAAGCAGGGTTGCGGATGATATGTTTTAGTAATCGATACCCCCAATCCCAACTTAAGATACCATCACCATGTGTGATGTAAAAATTCTTGCCGTTTACAGAAAACGTGGTGTCATCAAAATAAGTTTTATTCATGATTTTCTTTTTCATA
>JYMV01041382.1_pt1 | contig 17262 bp, 10 predicted proteins | sample 338911 | NCBI WGS metagenome assembly JYMV01 (sample SAMN03354496, study PRJNA234377) | hydrothermal vent metagenome | biome: Deep sea; feature: Hydrothermal plumes at the Eastern Lau Spreading Center, Western Pacific Ocean; material: Seawater | place: Tonga | collected 2009 | depth 2000 m m
TATTATGAATGATGATTAAGATACTGGGGGTTTGTTTTATTGTCTTTAGCCTTGGTTTCCTTGCAAGGGCGGATGAGGGTATGTGGCTGCCCATACACTTGGAAAGGTTGAATTATATAGATATGCAAAAGCAGGGCTTACAGCTTACAGCTGAAGAACTATATAGTATCAATAATTCCTCCTTAAAAGACGCTATCGTTTCTTTAGGGGGCTTTTGCACAGGCGAAATCATTTCCAATAAGGGCTTGATGCTAACAAATCATCATTGTGCTTTTGGGGCGATTCAGGAGATAAGTTCGGTAGAGCAAGACTACTTGACTGATGGGTTTTGGGCCATGAACCATGAGGAGGAGCGGCCTATTGAAGGTTTAACAGCTTCCTTTTTAGTACGGATGGAAGATGTTACAGAAGAAATCATGACGGCTGTTTCCGATACCATGAACGAATCCGAGCGGTCTGCTGCTATTGGAATGATGCAGGATAGCCTGATAAAATTGACAAAGGCAGATACGGTAAACGATTATAAGGTGGAGATAGAGAGCTTTTTTAATGGGAATGAATACTACCTGTTTGTTTATGAAATATATAAAGATATAAGGCTGGTTGGCGCCCCTCCCTCATCTATAGGGAAATATGGTGGCGATACTGATAATTGGATGTGGCCCAGGCATACCGGAGATTTTGCTTTGTTCAGGGTTTATATGGGGCCTGACGGCATGCCTGCTAAATATGATTCATCCAATGTTCCTTTAAAGCCAAAACATTTTTTGCCGATATCCATAGCTGGGGTAAAAGCATCTGACTTTGCCATGGTTATGGGATTTCCTGGATCAACAGATAGGTATCTAACCTCCTTTGGTGTCAAGCATGCTATAGAGGAGGAGCAGCCATCCAGGGTGAAGATCCGTGAGCAGCGCTTGGCAATTATGAAAGCTGGAATGAATATGGATCCTGCAGTTCGCATTAAATATGCTTCAAAATATGCTGGGGTCAGTAATTATTACAAGTACTATAAAGGCCAGACAAGAGGGCTTAAGCGCTTAAAGGTATATGACAAAAAACTTGCTATTGAAAATGAATTTATTGCATGGGCAGAAAAGGAGGAAAATAGAAAAGATAAATATGGAGGAGTAATTCCTGGGATTGAAAAAAATCGCAGCTTGCTTAATGGTCAGATTTTGGCAAGGGCCTATTATAATGAAACCATTTTTGCGGCAGAAATCGTGTTGCTTGCATATAGGTTTGATAAGATGCACAAAGCCTTTATAGGGGATATAACTTTTGGCTATGATATAGAACAATATAAAAAAATTGCTAAAGCACACTTTAAGGACTATGATGCTTCTATTGATAAGGCCGTTCTTGTATCTTCTTTGTCATTCTTTTTACAAGATATGCCTCCTGATTTTCAGCCAGCTATAGCTGAGACAATCAAAAATAAGCATAAGGGAAACCTTCAGGGTTACGTAGATTATGTCTTTGAAAAAAGCGTGTTTTCTTCAGATGAAAAGCTGAGCTCTTTTCTGGAGAATCCCTCTAAGAAAGGCTTTGGTAAAGATCCGGCCTTTTTACTCATGACCTCATTTTTATCTAAGTATAGGGAGATCCGAAAGGAATCAAAGGTTTTTCAAGTGGATATGAATAAGGCCATGCGACTTTTTGTAGATGGGATGAGGAAAATGAGTCCCAACAAGAAGTTTTATCCTGATGCTAATTCTACAATGCGCTTGACTTATGGGCAGGTATTGGATTATGACCCTGCAGATGCAGTTAGCTTTGATTACTGCACTACTCTTAAGGGGGTTATGGAAAAAGAGGATCCTGAAAATGATGAATTTATTGTTCCGGACAGGCTGAAGGAACTATATGAGGCAAGAGACTATGGCCCATATGGAGAAAATGGACGCCTGAATGTAAACTTTATCACCAACAACGATATTACTGGGGGCAACTCTGGCAGCCCTGTCATTAATGGCAGGGGAGAGCTGATCGGCTGTGCCTTTGATGGTAATTGGGAGGCGATGAGTGGCGATATCGCCTTTGAGCATGATTTTCAGCGTACCATTGCGGTAGATGTAAGGTATATACTTTTTATTATAGATAAATATGCTGGAGCCACTCACCTTATTGAGGAGATGAACCTCGTGGATGGGACTGCCGTTCAAAAAGTGAGGAAAGCAGTTGAGGTGGATTGATCACAATAAGAAGTCAACCAATATGTATAATCAATATGTTTTTCTTGCCTGCTGCATTTCCCTTTGCTTAATATCCTGTATTGATATTGAAGAAGAACAAAGTTTTAAAAACCCCCCAAATATTTTATTTGTATCAATAGATGATCTTGGCCCCAACCTGGGTGCCTATGACAATCTTCATATTAAATCGCCCAACCTTGATGAATTTGCTGCAAATGGCATGACCTTCAGAAACACCTACTGCCAAGCTGCTGTATGTGCTCCTTCCAGGGCAAGCCTCATGACGGGGCTAAGGCCGGATTCTACTCGCGTATGGCATTTAGGCGACAAGTTCAGAAAAATACATCCGGATATTGTGACCATGCCTCAGCACTTTAATAAATACGGCTACCACACTGTCTGCATAGGAAAAATATTTCACAATTATATGCCAGATTCAATTTCCTGGGACGAGCCTGACCTGAGACCTGTTCAATACCTGCGTCCTGAATGGCTGAAGAGGGATGGAGAAACCTTCTATGTGAATGAAGAAACACAGCGTAAACAGAAGATTAAAAGAGACGCCCTTGTAGCCAAAAGGCCCAATTATTATGCTGATGGCTGGAATAATGGTCCGGCCTGGGAGATGGAGGATGTACACGACACTCTTTATTATGATGGGGCTCAGACAGAATTGGCAAAACGAACCCTTACTCGTTTAGCAGAGAAAGAGGAGCCATTTTATCTGGCACTAGGCTATTTCCGGCCCCATCTTCCCTTTGCTGTACCTAAGAAGTATTGGGATATGTACGATAGGGATAGCTTGCCTTTGGCGAGAAATCCTTTTGTGCCTGAACATTCTCCAATCATGTCAATGAACTCAATGTATGAGCTGCGAGGCTATGATGGCTTTTCTAAATTGAAGCATCCTACAGAGAATGTAATGGCAGAAGATACTGCACGCATATTAAAACATGGTTATTATGCCAGTGTATCGTATGTCGATGCACAATTTGGCAGGATCATCCAGCACCTAAAGGACCTGGATATCTATGACAATACTATAATCATAGTATGGGGAGATCATGGCTGGAAATTAGGAGAGCATAACGGCTGGTGCAAGCAAACCAATTTCAATATTGATGTCCATGTACCCATGATGATCTGTAGTCCTAACCAGCCAAATGAGGGAAAACAAACTTTTGGAATCACGGAGCTGATAGATATGTTTCCATCTCTATGTGAATTGGCAGGTATTGAAGCTCCTGGCTATTTGCAAGGCACGAGTTTCGTCTCGCTCTTAGAAGATCCAGAGCAGGAGTGGAAATCAGCAGCCTTCAGTCAATTTCACAGAAGGCCAAAAGTAACTCCTGATGGAAAAAGGTATATGGGCTACTCTGTAAAGACCATTAGATATCACTATGTAGAATGGTATTACTGGGATAATGAGGCAGAAGAAAGGGGTGCTTATGTTACGAACGAGCTTTATGACAGCAAAGCAGATCCGGATGAAAATAGAAACATTGCTGGCATTGAGGAGAACAATGGAATAATCATAGAGCTGTCAAATCAATTACTTGATGGCTGGAAAAAGGCCAAGCCAGCTGACTTCAGATAATAAAGCTATACTGAAAGAGTGAAAAACCCTTTTGGCTAATTCCGGAGAATAAATCAGAAGGGGGTTCTTTTAGTTTACAAGTATTTTCTTTGTTTCTGTCTTGTTGTCAGTTCTAAGTTTTAGTATATAAATTCCTTTGCTGTATTTAGATACATTTATTCTTGTATAATAGGTTCCTGGCATTTGTTGTGCAAATTCTTTATTCAATATCACTTCACCCATCATATTATAAATTGTCAATATTGTGCTTTGTTTTTTTTGAATAAAATAATCAATAAATAAATATTCATCAGAAGGGATAGGATAAACAGAGAACAATTCTTCTGGATTATTTCCTATTCCTGTTACATTGCATGCAAGCTCACAGGCAGCTAAAGTGGAATAAGCTCCAGAATCATTTCCTGGATTATAACACCCAGTAATGGGGTCGCAATCCCAGGTATAAGCAGATGCACTTACCTCAATATCGTCTATAAATAAGCTGGCACCATCATCACTATAAACCCTGAAACGCATAATAATTTCACTTTCTCCGTTAAATGCATCTAGGCTTACAGCCTCTACTTTCCATTCGGTAGAATCTGGATAGAAAAACCCAGGGTGGCTGGGAGCGGTTGCCAAAGAGCTGCCATAGCCACCATAAACATTTGTCCACGTATTTCCACAATTAGTAGAAACATCGATATTTAGACTATCCTGCGAGTTAGAGGAGTTTTGCGAGTAGGCATAAGAAAATACTAGTGTAGCATCGGAGGCAGCACTGAAATCCAATTTTTTATATACCAAAGAAGATTCTATTCCCGAAGGGATAAATGGCAGCTTCCATCTATATGATTGCTGTGAATTCCAAAAGCCTCCCAGAGATGTGTTAACTCCTCCGATATTATCATTATCTACCACATAAGCTTGTTTGCCTACCGGAGGGGTAATTAAGAAAGCATTATCCGGGTCTTCTATGCCATGATTATAACTCTCAAAATCTTCTATAAAGCCAGTGCCAAAAGTACCTGGAGGCATGTAAAAGAAAGCATCTGAATGACTGTATTGGTTGTTTTGAGAAGTGTCGATAAGGCTGGAAACATCATCAACATTTACATTAAAAGCGATAACGTTTTTTTCATCAGTTACCACTACCGGTGCAAATGTGATTGTGGTAGAATCGTCAGCCATAAGAACAGTGGTTATTAGCTGTACTACAGGTGTTCCATTGTTAAGGCTGTAGCTTACTTCAAAAGAATCAATATTTGTTGAACTATTATTGTATATAGTAACTTCTGGTGTTACATTTGGATCACAAAAAGAAGGTGTGGCCATTTTTGTTTTGGCAGCGATATCTACTAAACTTACTCCCACTGGCACTCCGCTATAAGTTATATGGGCATCTTCTACTGTTATAACTTCTGATTTGCCTTCAGCAATAAAACCCAAGAAATTGATATTTGTCAAATCAACTGGCACACCATTAATATCGGCAGGTACAATGTATTGATATTGCTTGGCAATTAATGTGCTTTGGCTGGTCCCAACCAAAGTGTCTCCCCATTGTTCTGTAATTAGATGTCTCAACATATGCATGTGCCGGTATTCATTATTAGGCATGGTATAATCAGGGTTTTTTTCCTTTCCGTTTTGTGGTCCGATTATGTTGTCTTGGGTAATCGCCAGGTTGAAATATATCGTGGCAGGAGCCGTGTTGCCTGTAAAATATATTTCAGCATCAATAGTTACAACCCTGGTTGTCAGGTTAATATCGGCATCCATTGCTATGTTTGCATAGCTGGCCTGTGTCCTGGTTTGATCCGCATATGTCTCCCATACGTACCTACTCAAATTTGTTTGTGAGCCTGAGAAGATGTGCCTGTTAATGGATCCGCCGGGGTAGCCAACGACACCACTCTCGACTTCAATTGAATCACCAAATATTGTACGATAGTCCGGCTCAGAAACATTGGGTTCTGCAAAAGATCCAATATGCCAGGTAATTATAAAAACATCATCTTTATTTTTATCATGAATTTCATCTGCCATTTTTGCTCCATCCGGACAAAAAGAGCAATGCAGGCCGGTATATTCTTCCAATAAAACATTTTTATTTTGTGCAGCCATGTCTACTGGCAGCTGGCCAAGTACAATGCAAGGTACGAGGAAGGGTAGAACTAATAGTTTTCTCATAGTTTTAGGGATTCTCACAAATATACGGAAATTAAGGACAAAGGTCTTGCCATAGATGGTTTAATCCACTAAAAAACCTGTCCCTGTAAAGGGACCGGTTTCCACAGAGTCCCTGGCGGGCGAAGTCAAAGTAAAAGCCACGCTGCCGCGTGTGCTATTTTGTTTTTACTCCTGCTTCCAGAAGCAAGCTTCTTCGCGTTCGCAAAACAAAAAAGCCAGAACAAAGTTCTGGCTTTTACCCTTTAGTACCCGGGATGGGACTTGAACCCATACGACCGCAATGGTCACAGGATTTTAAGTCCTGCGTGTCTACCAATTCCACCACCCGGGCAACAAGAAGATAAAAACCCTCTCCAAAGGGAAAGGGCTTTTAATCTGAGCGGGAGACGGGATTCGAACCCGCGACCCCGACCTTGGCAAGGTCGTGCTCTACCAGCTGAGCTACTCTCGCTTATTTAAGTCTTTTAATTTCTTAGACCTGCTGCAAAGTTAATCAAACAATTTTATCAATTAAAACCCTTTATCGCTCAAAATAAAGCGCACTACTTTTATCTAAAACCCAAGAAATGTTAGATAACAAAACTCCAAGAGAAAAGGAAGTTAAGCCTTATGGCACCACTAAAACGCTTGCTTATCAGCGTATTTTTACTTCCGTTCTTCTGTTTTTCGCATAGCCCGCAAGACTGTTGTTCGGAGCAATAGGCTTTGTTTCACCATGTCCCTTAACGACCATTCTATCGGCGCCAATACCTTTGTTTTTAAAGTAAGAAGCCACAGAATTAGCTCGCCTTACCGAGAGGTTTTGGTTATAGTCTGCCTCTCCCTGGTCATCACAATGTCCGTTAATTTCGACCTTGGTATTGCTATTGCCCTTTAAGATCTTAACGAACTTATCCAGATCATTGTTAGCGCCTGCAGGTAAAGAAGCATTGTTAAATTCAAACATTATGTTTTGTGACGTAACCGGCACAACTGGCTTTGATATTGGCTTAGGCTTTGGTACTGGCTTTGGCTCAGGTTCTGGCTCAGGTTCTGGCTCAGGTTCTGGCTCAGGTTCTGGCTCAGGTTCTGGCTCTGGCTCAGGTTCTGGCTCAGGTTCTGGTTCTGGTTCTGGTTCTGGTTCTGGCTCAGGTGGTTTTGAGGCGAGCACTTCTTTTAAATTTTCATCAATGTGTTTTTGTATAATATCGGTCGAGCCAATCTGAGGATTCACCTTTGCTGAGAGCTCAAAATCATCCTCTGCCTCAACATATGTTGACAGGCTTGTTAGATCTATAATTTCTTTATGTGTAACCTTTCCCCTAACCTTATATTCAATTGTATAGGAGCTTCCTGATGCCAGTGCAACCAGGTAATGTCCGGTAGCTGAATTAGATTTGAATGTGCCATAAGTTTCATTGCTTGTTGTGTTTGTAACAAAAATTTCTGCTTCAACAAATCTGTTGCTGTTTTTAAGTGCCCCTTTAATTAAAGCAAGGGCTGGTTGATCTCCAAGGATACCTGGCTCTACCTGGTAAACATCCTGCCTTCCTTTTCCTCCTTTTTTTGTGGAAGAGAAATACGCCCGTTTACCATTTGGTGTTACGGAATAATATAGATCATCATTCGTAGTATTCACTGGAGGGCCAATATTAGCCGCTTTTTGCCATTTATCATCTCCATACTTTGAAGAGAAGACATCATATCCGCCCATGCTATTATGTCCTTTGGAACTAAAGAATAATAGATCACCAGTGGCATGTATATAGGGAGAGTTTTCATCATACTGGGTATTTACGCCTTCACCAATATTTTCAACTTCTCCCCATACATTTCCTGCTGCAAGGGTAGCTTTGTAGATGTCCTTTCCTCCAAGACCACCTGGGCGATCTGAGGAGAAATACATAGTCTTTCCATCTGCCGCAAGGCTTGCATGCCCTTCCCAGCTACCAGTGTTTATTCCTTCTATCCTTACTGGAGGTTCCCATAATTTCCTCTTTAAGTGCGACTCATAGATATCACCGCCTTTTGAATCCTTGTATAAATATAAAATATGCCCATCAGGGGAAATGCCAATGACCTCCTCTCGTTCAATAGAATTTATTCTCACGCCAAGATTGTCTGCCTCCATCCACTTATCTCCATTTTTATGGGTGATATAGATGTCCTCATAATATTCTCCTTCTGGGTCTGGCTCTGCATACACGTTTCTCATTCCACCAGTGCATCCCTTGCCCTTAAAGGTATATAGCATGGTTGTTTCATCATAAGATACCATAGGCGCATATTCAGCAAACTCTGTGTTTACTGGCCCCCCAAGATTTATTAGATTGTATTGGCTGGACTTGTTATTAGCCATAATTACCTTTCCGTTTTCACAATGCTCAATAAGATGCGGAATCTCTTCTTTGCTGGCAGCTGAAGTTTCCTTTGCTTCCAGGGCTTTCTTAAAATATGCTATTGCCTCATCAAATTTATAATTAACCAAAGAAGCATAACCGAGATAATATTGAATATCTTCTGCTTCAGGACTTAGTTTGAAAGCTTCTTCAAAATAAGGAATTGCCTTTTCTTGTTGGTCGTGCATAGCCAAATAGCAGATTCCAGTATAAAGCTTATATTCGGTGATTCCAGGGTATCTGGTATCCAGCTTTAAATAAATTGGAAGAGCACGATCATATTCTAAGGAACCCATGAACCAGTGGGCATCTTCAAGAAGTATTGCTTCTCCACCGCCCATAACATGTTTGGTTTCAAAAGATTTTGTTTCCTGAGAGAACCCTGTTATTGTTATACAAAGAATTAAAATAAGAACTGCGAGAATTTTACTTAATGGGGGAGATAGATTATTCATTTTTATTGTCTCAAGATGATTCAAACCTAAACTATTTATTTATAAAAACAAATCTATAAAAAATATACTATTAAAATAACTAAGTTCCTGATTGTTTCAATTCCCAGCTATCTTTTTTAATTCTGCCAGCTTCAACAAGGCTTCCACAGGTGTAAGGGTATTAATGTCAGTATTGGTAAGGAGGTTCTTGATTTCCTCAAGGTTTGGGTCGTTCATGGAGAAAAAGCTTAGCTGAAAATCTTTTTCCTCTTTTTTTGTTTTTTTAGTGGGTTTGCTGTTTTTGTTTTGTTTTCCAGGATTAGAATGAGTCTGTTCTAGTAAAGTCATTATTTCTCCAGCTCTTAATACGACAGCCTCTGGCATTCCAGCCATTTTAGCCACATGAATTCCAAAGCTGTGCTCACTTCCGCCCTTCTCAAGTTTCCTGAGGAAAATAACTTTGTTTGCTGCTTCTTTTACCGACACATTATAGTTCTTTATTCTATTATAAGAATTGGCCATTTCATTCATTTCATGATAGTGAGTTGCGAACATGGTTTTAGCCTTATACTTTGGGTGGTCATGCAAGAACTCTGAAATAGCCCAAGCAATAGAGATTCCATCATAAGTGCTTGTGCCCCTGCCAATCTCATCGAGGAGGACCAGGCTGTTTTCCGATAAATTATTGAGAATACTGGCCGTTTCATTCATTTCAACCATAAAGGTAGATTCTCCAGAGGAAATATTATCAGATGCTCCAACACGTGTAAATAGCTTGTCTATAATCCCAATCGTTGCAGATTTTGCTGGAACAAAACTACCAATCTGAGCCAGGATTACAATTAAGGCAGTTTGTCTTAAAAGTGCAGACTTGCCAGACATATTTGGACCTGTGATAATCATAATTTGTTGCTTATCGTTCAGGATTACATCATTTGCCACATAAGACTCCCCTGCAGGAAGCCCTTGCTCAATTACAGGATGTCTTCCCTGTTTGATATCAATTATCTTAGATTTGGTAATCTGGGGTTTTACATAATCGTTTTTATTGGCCAACTCTGAGAACGAGGCCAGACAATCTAATTGTGCAATTAAGAGGGCGTTTTTTTGTATGATCTGTATTGATTCTTTCATGCTCTCTACCAAATCATTGTACAATTTTACCTCTAAAGCCAATATCTTTTCCTCAGCCCCAAGAATCTTTGCTTCATATTCTTTCAACTCTTCGGTAATATATCTTTCAGCATTTACCAGCGTTTGCTTCCTGATCCAGGATTCAGGGACTTTTGCCTTGTGGGTGTTGGTTACTTCAATAAAATATCCGAACACATTATTAAAGCTAACTTTTAAAGAGGGGATCCCAGTATTTTGAATTTCGCGATTTTGAATTTGTATTAAATGGTCTTTTCCAGAAAAAGCAATATCTCTAAGTTCATCCAGTTCTTTGGACACCCCTTTTGATATTACGTTCCCTTTGTTTAATAATACCGGAGGCTCAGACTGTATTTCGTGTTCGATCTTCTCGATAATGTTGGCACATGGATTAAGCTTGGATGCAACTTCTTTCAGGTGTTTATTTGATACTTTGCTTCCCAGGGATTTTATGGGCTCAATAGCAGTAAGAGCTCGTTTAAGCTGGATCACTTCTCTTGGATTGATTCTGTTAACAGCCACTTTTGAGATAATCCTCTCCAAATCGCCAATTTGAGATATGTGAGAGGTGATTTCGTCTCTTTCAAACTCATGATTAACCAAAAAGCCAACAACATCTAATCTTTCCTCTATAGCTTTCCTGTTTATCAGGGGTAAGGCAAGCCATCTTTTAAGCATTCTGGCACCCATTGGCGAGGTTGTGTGATCTAAGATGTCTATTAGTGTTACGGCATCAGGATGTGGGGAGGTGAAGAGCTCCAAATTTCTGATTGTAAACCGGTCGATCCACACATAATTTTTTTCTTCGATTCTTGATATTTTTGATATATGCAGCACCTGCTCATGGTGTGTGTCCCTAAGATATTGAAGTGCAGCTCCTGCAGCAATAATGCCCAATTCCATGTCCTGAATGCCAAATCCCTTTAAAGACTTTGATTTAAAGTGTTTTAACAATAAGTCTTCAGCAAATTCAGCGGTAAACACCCAATCTTCCATGGAGAATGTGCAGAATTTATTTCCAAAATTTTCCGTGAAATAATTTCGTTTTTCTTTTTGAAAGATCACTTCATTAACGCCCATGCTCTGAAGGAGCTTGTCAATGTATTCAGGCCCTCCTTCAGCTGTAAGGAATTCCCCAGTCGATATATCTAGAAATGCTGCCCCACATGCTTTCTTCCCTATATGAATTGCAGCCAAAAAGTTGTTGGAGTTCTGCTCGAGGACATTGTTATTAAACGAAACACCGGGTGTGACAAGTTCCGTGACTCCACGTTTTACAATTTTTTTGGTAAGCTTAGGGTCTTCTAGCTGATCGCAGATCGCAACCCGCAAGCCTGCCCTGACAAGTTTTGGCAAATAAGTGTCTAATGAATGATGAGGAAATCCAGCAAGATCGATGTATGTTGCTGCACCATTAGCTCTTTTTGTCAATACGATCCCAAGAATATTTGAAGCTTTTTTTGCATCCTCCCCAAAAGTCTCATAAAAATCTCCAATCCTAAATAGCAACAAAGCATCAGGATATTTTGTTTTAATTTGATGATATTGCTTCATCAGGGGCGTTTCTGATGATTTCTTGGTTTTTGTAGCCACTTGTATTGTCTTTTTTCTTTACTCAAAAATAGATTTTTTTAATGAGAAATTTTTAAATTCACACCAATTATTTTTGGAGAAAATGCGTAAACTGACCAATAAAGAGCTAGGCCGAAAATCGATCACTGATTTTAAAAGGGCCGAGAAATTACCCATTGTCATTATTTTAGACAATGTTAGAAGCTTGCATAATATTGGTTCTGTTTTTCGTACGTCAGATGCTTTTTTATTGGAAGGGATTTATCTCTGTGGTATTTCGGCAAGGCCCCCTCATCGCGATATCCAAAAAACAGCATTAGGGGCAACAGAGACTGTAAGTTGGGAGTATTTTGATGAAACAATTAAGGGAATTGCACAATTAAAAAATCAGGATTATGAAATTCTTGCTATAGAACAAACAGAGGATAGCATGGCACTTCATGATTTTATCCCCCAAAAAAAAAAGAAATATGCCCTGGTATTTGGGCATGAAGTAAAAGGAGTTAGTCAGGAAGTAATTGACTACTGTGATGGCTGCCTTGAAATTCCTCAGATAGGAACCAAGCATTCCTTAAATATTTCAGTTAGTGTGGGAATAACAATTTGGGACCTTTATGGCAAATTGATCAAACAAAATTTATGAGATGATAAATGTGACAATTTCAACAGTTTAATAATAATGAGCACATTAGGGATAAATTCCCTTTGTATGTTTATTGTTTTTATATCTTTGTGCCGATTTTGGGTATCTTGGAGATTACACGAAATATTAACAACACTTAATTTAAATTAAAAAAAATGAGAAATTCCAAATTAAAATCACTTTCCTTTATTGCTGTATTAGCAGTTATAGCAACAGGATGTGGACTTGGTAAGATGATAAAAAAATATGAAGAGGTAAAATATACTGTAACTCCAGAGATTCTTGAAGTACACGGTGGGAGAGTATCGGTTAAAATATCAGGTAAGGTACCTGCAAAGTATTTTCATAAAAAGGCTACTGCAACATTTACGCCCGTGATAAAATGGGAAGATGGTGAACTTGCTCTTAATCCGATAACGGTCATAGGAGAAGCAGCTGAAGGCCAAGGGCAAAAGATAGGATATGGATCTGGAGGCACTTTTACCTATGTGGATACCATCCCTTATAAAAAAGCGATGAAGAAATCTGAAGTATTTGCAAAAGTAGGATTGGCAATGGGCTCTAAAACTTCTGAGCTTCCTGATAGACTTTTGACAAGTGCATGCATTATCACATCGACAAGAGTTGCAAATGATGAGGATGTAATGTTTGGTGCAGATAAATATGAGAAGGAGACCATTATCACCCAAAAAGGAGAGGTGTATTATCCAATTCAGAGTGCTGTAATTCCTTCATCTGAGATGAGAAGTGCGAGCACAAAAGCACTTAAAGAGTTTATTGCGAACAAGTATGAAACACGAAGTGTAACGATTACAGCATGGGCTTCCCCTGACGGTCCTGAGGACCTAAACTTAAAGATTTCTAATGATAGAACAAACTCAGCCTTTAAGTATGTGCAGAAAGAACTTAAGAGAATGAAACTTGAAGGAGCAGATAAAGATGAGCTTTATACTAAGGTTTCTAAAGGGGAATACTGGGATGGTTTCAATCAATTGGTTGGTGCGTCAAGCATTGAAGATAAACAGTTAATCTTGGACATTGTAAACCGCCATACTGATGTAAACAAGAGAGAAGAGGAAATAAAGAACCTTGCCGTTGTTTATTTAACATTGGCTAAGGATATTCTGCCAAAGCTTAGAAAGGCAGAGATTTCCATTAATTCTCTTGAACCTAAGAAAACGGATGCTGAGATTGATAGCTTAGCCACTGCAAAACCAGACACCCTTGATGTAGAAGAGCTTTTATATGCAGCTACATTAACCGAAGACCTCGATAAAAAATTAAAGATCTTTGAGTCTGCTTCACAGGTATATGCTGATGATTGGAGAGGATATAATAACGTTGCATATATCCACATGAAAAAAGGAAATTTGGATGATGCAAAAGCTTGGTTAGATAAAGCAAAAGGAGTTAGTGAGACTGCGGAAGTTCAGAACAACTATGGTGTTTTGGCTACCTGGAATGGAGACTTGGTGGAGGCTAGAGGCCATTATGAAGCTTCACAATCAAATGGCGGCAATGTTTCTAACAACCTGGGCATCTTGCATGTAAGGACTGGAGATTATGAAACTGCACTTGAATATTTTGGTTCTGATTGTTCATATAATTCTGCCTTGGCTAATCTGCTAAATGGCGACGCAGAAAAAGCAAAAGATCAGGGAGAATGTGCGGCAGCAACGGCAGCAACATCATATTTAAAAGCAATTATTGCTGCAAGAATGGATGATGCTACTGAAATGGGCAAGAATCTAAAATCAGCTGTCGGGGGAAATGCAAGTTATAGAAAGGATGCTATAACGGACCTTGAATTTTCTAATTTCTGGGATAGCATGGACTTTAAAGGAGCGATACAATAAAAACTACTGCATATGTGGTATTTAAAGGCTTCTCAAAATGAGAAGCCTTTTTTGTTTTCTTTCAAGATGTTTCTTTTGTGAAAACGCCTTCTTCATCAATGCCTAGCCTATTTATGCCGAAAGAATACTCCTTGTTCATTGCATCTAATAAGCTTAAATAGTTGGTCTGGTCATTTACAAAATCCACATTATTAATATCTATAATAAGGATTCGCTGTTGAAATTGGATCTGTTTCAGGTATTCGAAATAGCCATTTTGCACACTTTCTAAATATGCATAAGTAATCTCTTGTTCATAGCTTCTGCCGCGATTAGCAATATTTATCAAAGATTTTTCCACTGGAAGATATAGATATACCAGTAATTCAGGTTTGGGAATTAAGGGATTTATAATTGAAAACAGTTTAGAATAGAGCTCAAACTCATCCCCGGGGAGGTTGGTTTTGGCAAAGATGTAGCATTTGTCAAATATATAATCGGCAATGGTAAAAGACTTAAACAAGTCCTGATTGGCGACCTCTTCTTTTAGCTGTTGGTATCTTTCTGCTAAAAATGACAATTCCAGGGGGAAGGAATATTTATCAGGGTCTTTATAGAATTTAGGAAGAAAAGGATTGTCATCAAATTTTTCAAGGACCAACTTGGCGTTGAATTCTTCGGCGATCTTCCTGGATAATGTGGTTTTCCCTGCACCAATATTTCCTTCAATTGCAATATAATTATATCTGTTCATCCTATTATGCTAATGCCACCCTATGATTATCTTCACATTTCTGAAGGAGTTGGCTTATCGTCAATTGTAATTCTGGATGCATGAACGTTGACGCTATTTCATTCAATGGCTCCAGAACAAATCTTCTCTTATGCAGTAGGGGGTGGGGAATGTTTAATACTTTAGTTGAAATTACCTGATCATCATAAAAAAGTATGTCAATGTCCATAGTGCGTGATGCATAGCCGGAATTTAAATCTTTCTCTCTGCCTAATTTCTTTTCAATCCCTTGTGCCCTTTTTAAGACAGCCTCAGGTGACAATATGGTCTCTGCCAAGACTACTTGGTTCAAGAAATGGTTTTCTGCCTTGAATGCCCAGGCTTCTGTTTCATAAATTGAAGATGATTTTAGTGTTTTCCCTATCTCATTATTCACCAATAAGTGGGCATCTGCCAACAATTTTTTCCGGTTTTTGAGATTTCCCCCTAATAATAATAATACTTGATGCATAAAACTTTATAGAATAGAGATGAAGAATTCAAAGATAATAATATCCAAATCCTTAAAAAGATTAATTTTTTTAATCTTATTGGTTTAACAAAATTTAACATAAAGGAATGTTATCTGTAAAGTCATTTTTTTTACTTTTGCAAATAATAATTGAAATGAACCCCCAAAGTGGGTTGAAAGGCTAGATCAAACATAAGCATGATATTGGGCCAGTTATCTGTATAAAAACTAAAAATTAAACCAATGAAACAATTCTTTAAATTTATTTTCGCCTCCATGTTTGGAGTATTCTTCGCAATACTTTTGTTGATTTTGGTATTTGTTGGAATAGCCTCGGTTGCTGTAGATGGCGGCAAAGAGGTCTCAGTTAAGACCAACTCTGTATTGCACATTAAACTTGACTATCCTATTTTAGACCGATCTCCAGCTGACCCTTTTCAGAATTTTGATTTCCAGAAATTGTCCCCGGATAAATCAATAGGGTTAAACGAAATATTGAAGAATATCAATAATGCCAAGGCGGATGATAAGATAAAAGGTTTGTATTTGGATCTCACATCTGTTGCAGCAGGTTATGCTACTTTAAAAGAGATTCGTAATGCATTGGTTTCTTTTGGAGAGGACTCCAGTAAGTTTATTGTTGCTTATAGTGAAATCATGTCTCAAAAGGCGTATTTTTTAGCATCTGTTGCAGATGAAATTTACTTGAATCCACAGGGTTATATGCAGTTGATGGGTATTGGAACCAGTATCCCATTTTTTAAGGGGATGCTCGATAAACTTGATGTGGAGGCGCAGATAATAAGACATGGTAAATTTAAAAGTGCTGTTGAGCCCTTTATCCTTGAAAAAATGTCTGATGCCAGCAAAGAACAAACGGAGAAATTTATCTTTTCCATATGGGATAACATCGTGGCTGATATAGCCTCTTCTCGTGGAAAAACAGTTGATGAGCTTAATCTGATAGCAGATAGCCTGCTAGCTGATAATGCCGAAGAGGCGCTTAAGCTTAATTTGGTTGACAAGCTATACTTTAAGGACGAGGTTATGACCATACTTAAGGAGAAATTAAATCTCGAGGAAGACAAGAAAATCAACTTTGTAAGTTTGGCAAAATATGGTAAAGGAAAACCCCAGCCCAAAGAAAAAGGTAAAGGGTTGATAAGAGACCGTATTGCCGTTATTTATGCTCAGGGTGGTATTGTTATGGGAGAAGGGGAAGCTGACGAAATTGGCTCAGAGAAGATATCTAAGGCAATACGAAAGGCAAGAAAAGACGATAAAGTTAAAGCCATTGTTCTGAGGGTGAATTCTGGTGGAGGGTCTGCTCTGGCGTCAGATATTATATTAAGAGAAATGGAGCTTGCAAAAGAAATAAAGCCGGTTATTGCCTCGATGGGCGATGTTGCTGCATCTGGAGGCTATTACATTTCTTGTATGGCTGATACCATTGTGGCCAGCAATGTTACGATCACAGGATCTATTGGTGTTTTGGGGGTTTTGATGAATGCACAGGACTTTCTGAAAAACAAATTGGGAATTACTTTTGATGGTGTTAAGTCCAATCCCCATTCAGATTTAGGGGATCCTACAAGGCCCCTGTCTGCTTTTGAGAAAAAGGCAATTCAAAAAGAGATTGTACGCATTTATGATGTTTTTATTTCACATGTTGCTGCCGGCAGAGGGCTTACAGAGGCACAAGTGGATAGCATAGGACAAGGTAGGGTATGGAGTGGTGCAGATGCCTTGGAGCTTGGCCTGGTGGATGTTATTGGAGGCCTGGATAAAGCAATAGAAATTGCAGCCGAATTGGCGGGCTTGGAGGATTATAAGATCCGTGAACTTCCAGTGAGGAAGGACCCTGTAGAGCAATTGATTTCACAGCTTACCGGTGAGGCTGAAACCAGGTTAATACAATATAAATTGGGAGATAATTACAAATATTATAAACAGCTGGAGATGCTTGCAAAGATGCAAGGGATCCAGGCGATTGTTCCCTATGACTTAAATCTGAACTAATCCAGTTCGTTTTCGCCCTCT
>JYMV01048268.1_pt1 | contig 17257 bp, 12 predicted proteins | sample 338911 | NCBI WGS metagenome assembly JYMV01 (sample SAMN03354496, study PRJNA234377) | hydrothermal vent metagenome | biome: Deep sea; feature: Hydrothermal plumes at the Eastern Lau Spreading Center, Western Pacific Ocean; material: Seawater | place: Tonga | collected 2009 | depth 2000 m m
TGTTGCCCGGTAAAATTATTTGAAATCCTAGCCCAGTTATCTAACGTTAGTTTTTATAATTTTCAATATAATCAAATAATTACAGAAGAGTTTTTAGATATTGCATTAATTGAGAGTTTTCCTGCCATTTCAACTTTTCAAGATACTGCAGAAGCAATATCTAAAGTAGATTTAGTAGTCTCCATCGACTCCGCCGTTATACACCTTACCGGAGCAATGGGTAAACCCGGAATTGTCTTGCTTAATTATGCTGCTGATTGGAGATGGGGTAACGGTTTTGGAACTGCCCCATGGTACCCAAGTATTCAAATGTTTAGACAGGTAGTTCCTGGAAATTGGAAAACCGTCTTTGATCAAGTTTCAACGTTTATTAAACACACCTATCTTCCCTGATTAAAGCTATTTCCCTTAGCACTCTAGAATTCATGAAATGCGAATCTAGTGTCAATTTTCATTATCAGTTTTTTCGTAAAATTCTCCGGTTACCCCTATTAAATTCCTTTAAGTTTTTGTTATTAATCTATTTTTCTATCCTTAGCCGCTTGTGGCCAAGGTAATATTCCCACAAAAGTAAATATTGCCCGCAAATCTCCCTATATTTGGTAGCTATTGACCTAAATTCACACTACATTTTGAAAAAATTTTTTGACTCTTCAATTCAACTGGTCTACGGATAGTGTAATGGGATGGACCTTCATACCCTCAGTAGTGGTCTACAGTTGGAGTTGAAACTAGATTCACCAAGAAACTCTAAAGTCGGATTTCGGGATGCCAAGCTGTCCCAGAATAGCAGGGAATAAAAAGAGATAAGTATGCAAATTAAACGCAAATTCACTACAAAAGAATCTGGTCCATATGGGGAGATAGAATTCAAGCTGGCAAATAGTGAAATCCGAAATCCGGACGGATCGGTAGTCTTTTCACACGACGCAATCGAAGTTCCGTCCACTTGGTCGCAGGTTGCCTGCGACGTATTAGCCCAAAAATATTTTCGAAAAGCCGGTGTCCCGGCAGCAGTGATTAAACAAAAAGAGAATGACGTTCCCCCATGGTTATGGCGAAGTAAAGCTGACCATGAGGCTCTAGCTAAATTACCTGAAACCGAAAGATATATTGGTGAGCTGTCAGCGAAACAGGTTTTTCACAGAATAGTTGGATGTTGGACATATTGGGGTTGGAAGGGCGGCTATTTTGATACAGAGAAAGATGCCGTCGCCTACTACGAAGAGACGTCTTTCATGCTGTGTCGGCAAATGTGTGCGCCTAATTCCCCACAATGGTTTAACACCGGCCTCCATTGGGCTTATGGGATCGACGGGCCATCACAAGGACATTATTACGTTGACTATCAGACAGGTAAATTGACAGAATCGCAATCTGCCTATGAGCATCCACAACCCCATGCTTGTTTTATTCAAGGTGTCAGCGATGATCTTGTAAACGATGGCGGCATAATGGATCTATGGCTGCGGGAAGCGCGTTTATTTAAATATGGTTCAGGTACCGGTACAAATTTTTCAGTATTGCGGGGAAACAAAGAGCCATTGTCTGGTGGCGGAAAGTCATCTGGCGTCATGAGTTTTCTAAAGATAGGTGACAAAGCAGCAGGCGCGATCAAATCGGGCGGAACGACACGAAGAGCGGCCAAAATGGTAATTCTTGATGCTGATCACCCTGACATTGAGGATTTCGTCACCTGGAAAGTTGGGGAAGAACAGAAAGTAGCAGCCCTAGTGGCCGGTTCCCAACTTGCAGAAAAGCACCTCAATGAAGTAATTGAAGCATGCAATAACGCGGACGCCGAAGACCGATTTGATCCGCTAAAAAACAAAGTTCTAAAAATGGCTATCATTAAGGCCAGGGACTCAATGTTACCAGAAAATTATATCCAGCGTTGCATAGACTATGCAAAACAAGGATATACGAATATCAAATTTGACACTTATGACACTGATTGGGACTCCGAGGCTTATCTGACAGTCTCGGGGCAAAACTCAAATAACACGGTTCGTGTTACGGACCAATTTTTAAAAGCAGTCGAAGATGACAATGAGTGGAACCTAACGCGTCGAACTGATGGTGAAATATGTAAATCCATGAAAGCTCGTGAATTGTGGGATCTCATTGGCGAAGCGGCATGGTCATGCGCCGATCCAGGGCTTCAGTTTGATACGACAATAAACGAATGGCACACATGCCTAAATACTGACCGAATTCGTGCCTCTAACCCATGTTCAGAATATATGTTCTTAGATAATACAGCCTGCAATCTAGCATCGTTGAACCTGATCACTTTTCTAGATAAAGACGGCAAATTTGACGTGGAGGCGTTTACCTATGCCGTAAGGCTCTGGACAATTAGTTTGGAGATTTCGGTATTGATGGCACAGTTTCCATCCGCAGAAATTGCAAAACTATCCTACCATTATAGAACCTTAGGTTTGGGTTACGCCAATATAGGTGGCTTATTAATGGCCATGGGAATTCCTTACGACTCTGAGGATGGCCGCAACATCTGTGCGGCTATAACCGCACTCATGACCGGTCATTGTTACAGAACATCCGCAGAGATGTCTGATCTTCTTGGTAGTTTCCCAGGTTATGAAGAGAATAAAAGCTCGATGCTTAAGGTGATGCGCAACCACCGCAGGGCAGCCCATGGAAAGAAGGAAGGCTATGAACATATTTCAATCATTCCTAAGCCTTTAGAAAAACCAAATTCGCCAAGTATAACCGACGGGATAATCGACGCCGCTCGTTTGGCTTGGGACGAAGCAATCGAGATTGGCGAAATACATGGCTATAGAAACGCCCAAACTACCGTGATTGCCCCGACAGGCACCATTGGTTTGATTATGGACTGTGATACTACTGGGATCGAACCAGACTTTGCTTTGGTAAAATTTAAAAAATTAGCGGGGGGGGGGTTACTTCAAAATTATCAACCAAACCATTCCTGCAGCGTTACGGCGACTTGATTATTCAGAGCAACAAATAAAGGACATCATTGACTACGCAGTTGGTCATGGGACGCTTTCGGGAGCGCCAGGTATAAATCATGAAACTTTATCAGCAAAAGGTTTTGACCCTCATACTATCGGTGTCATTGAAGGTGCATTAGGAGACGCTTTCGACGTCAATTTTGCCTTCAACAAATGGACCCTTGGCACGGAGTTTTGCACCGACGTTTTAGGATTTACCGATGAACAATTAGACAATAATAACTTTGATATGTTGTTGGAATTAGGGTTTTCTAAACAAGAGATCTCACTCGCTAACAATTACGTCTGTGGCGCCATGTCCTTGGAAGGGGCTCCACACCTTTTAGATAAACATTTGTCTATCTTCGACTGCGCCAATCCTTGCGGTTGGAACGGTAAGCGCTTCCTTTCTGTTGAAAGCCACATTCACATGCTAGCCGCGGCGCAACCATTTATTTCAGGTTCTATTTCCAAGACCATCAACATGCCAACTTACGCCACGGTAAAGGAATGCAAAGACGCCTACATGTTGTCCTGGAAACTCGGACTTAAGGCTAACGCTCTTTATCGGGATGCTTCCAAACTCTCGCAACCATTAAATGGGCCTCTCCTTGAGAATAAAGAAGAAGACGAACCGCTAATGGCAGCGGTTGCTCCACAACCAGCGGCAATACAGGCCGAAATCGTGGCTGAACGGTTAATAGAAGGTATTATCGCTGATCGTTCACGACTACCTCACCGCCGAAAGGGATATACTCAAAAAGCGACAGTGGGTGGCCACAAAGTTTATCTCCGGACTGGTGAATATGAAAACGGCAGTGTTGGGGAAATTTTTATCGATATGCACAAAGAAGGGGCCGCTTTCCGCTCCTTGATGAATAATTTCGCTATCGCGATCTCCATCGCTCTGCAATATGGTGTGCCATTGGAGGAGTTTGTAGAGGCATTTACCTTCACACGCTTTGAACCATCCGGTGTGGTGGAAGGTAACGATTCTATAAAAATGGCAACTTCCATTCTTGATTATCTATTTCGAGAGTTAGCTGTTTCTTATCTCGGACGTAATGACTTGGCCCACGTGCAGGCAGAGGACCTGGAGCCTGATAGCATTGGTCGAGGGTCAGAAGAAGACGACCTTGTTGCCAAAGCCTCTCAGGTCGCACTTGATGTAGTCGAACGTTATGCTAGCCAAGGTTATATGCGCAGCAACCTTATGGTACTAAATGGTGGAAAAACCTCAGTGATCCAGTCTTCGTCCAAAGATACTGGTTTGCCTTCAGCTAACTTTGGCCAAAGTAATGAAATAACGGCACCTTCTTTAACTAAAGCCCTCCCCCAAGTTTCAGGTAAATCCAACACAGTAGATAATAAATTAGAAGCAATACGAGAGGCTCGGAAGAAGGGCTACGAAGGAGATGCCTGCAGAGAGTGTGGCAACTTTACCTTGGTTCGTAACGGCACATGTATGAAATGCCTGACTTGTGGTGCATCGAGCGGTTGCTCATGACATCACCAAACGAAATACAGTTCCTCCCTGGTGAACTAGGGGTGCGCCTTGGAAGGCCTGCCAGCCTACAATTATCCAAGCGCACCCCATTTTTTTCACAAGGCTTTATCAACGTCAATTACTAGTATACCGGTAGCGAACCCTAATTAATCAAATCCACGGCTTCGAGGAATTGATTACCACTAACGAGATGGAAGTAGGCATCTAGCGTCAATCGCTATTTTTTTTGAGCATATTTGTTCTATGGCTGGAAGCATTGAAAACCGTTTATCTGAACTGGGGATTGAGTTACCAAAAGTGGCCAAGCCCTTAGCTAATTATCTCCCATTTGTTGTAACGGGAAACCTAGTTTTTGTCTCGGGCCAACTACCAATGTGGGATGGTGAACTTATGCTTACAGGAAAACTTGGAGATAACATACAATTGACAGATGGGCAGGCTGCAGCAAGGTATTGCGGCCTCAATCTGATCGCCCAGGTTAAAGAAGCTTGCTATGGTGACCTCGATAGAGTGACGGCGGCAATCAAGTTGGGTGTCTTTGTTAACTCAACGGCTGATTTCACTGAACAGGCGAAAGTGATAAATGGCGCATCAGCACTCATGTTTGAAATCTTTGAGAATAAAGGTAAACACGCCCGATCTGCCGTAAGCTGCCCGTCCCTTCCCCTCGGCTCTTCTGTGGAAATAGATGGGGTATTTGAATTTAATTAACGCCTAGTTATCGGTGAATTCAAAGGCAGTGAACTTATCACCTGTTTTAAATTAGACGGTAATATAATTGAGATTCTAGAAAATATCTAGAAATCCGGTTTAATTCATGAATTTACTTGCTCCTGCCTTGAGCCAGTATTATCTCTAACCTCATGCCCGACGGTCGCGAAGAAGTTCTAACGCGTGTTATTTCCTCAATAAATGACGTGCCTGCGAAAGACTGGAACGCCTGTGCCGGTAATGCAAACCCATTTGTTCGCCACGAATTTTTACATGCACTAGAATTAAGCGGATCTGTATCCGCAAAAACCGGTTGGTTGCCTCAACATCTTTTAATTGATGGAGAAGATGGCAACCTAGCAGCTTGCATGCCGATGTACCTTAAGAACCATTCTTATGGCGAATATATCTTCGACTGGGGATGGGCGGAGGCATATGAAAGAGCTGGAGGAAAATATTATCCAAAACTTCAATCGGCCGTCCCTTTCACTCCAGCTACGGGAAATCGCATGCTAGTTCGAGACGACCTCTCAAACGATTACTACAGCGCGTTGATAGCTTCGATGTTGCAACTCTCACGTAAACATAATGTTTCATCTCTGCATGTCACTTTCCCACCAAAAGAACAGTGGGATCTGTTAGGAAAATCTGGTTTTCTACTTCGAACAAGCCAACAGTTCCACTGGAAGAATTGTGGATACGAAACATTTGATCATTTTCTTTCGGTATTAAGCTCCCGCAAACGGAAAGCTATTAAGAAGGAACGGCAGAAAGTAGCAGATCAAGGAATTACTCTTAAATCACTATCGGGTGACGAACTTCACGAAGAGCATTGGGATGCTTTCTATGACTTCTATATTGATACTATCGGACGAAAATATGGTCATCCGTATCTGACCCGGGAATTTTTCTCAATGATTGGCAAATCTATGCCAGAACTCGCGGTATTGGTGACGGCAGAATTTAAAGGGCGAATGGTCGCTGGAGCTCTCAATCTTAAAGGAAAGGATACGATATTTGGTCGGAATTGGGGCTGCCTTGAAGATTTTAAATTTTTGCACTTTGAAGCGTGTTATTATCAAGCTATTGACTTCGCAATTGAGCACAAACTCCAATGGGTGGAAGCGGGCGCCCAGGGACCACATAAGATACAGCGTGGTTATCTGCCTCGGGAAGTCTATAGCGCCCACTGGATCGAAAACAGAAATTTCCGAGACGCCGTCGAAAAGTTTGTGGAACAAGAACGACGTGAGGTCGAATTTGAGATTGCGGGTTATATGCAATATTCTCCGTATCGCTCTGGTGAGAACGGCTAAGGTACGAACGTATTTTGGGATTTGTTAAATGTTAATAGGATACTTTGTAAGAAGTTAAGATAGTTGAATAGTTGAAATTACGAAAACATTCTGGAGCTAACGTCGATGGATATTGAATTTTTTGCCATGTCTGTGTTCGCCGGTATCATGGGAAGTTATGGTCTTGTTTCAATGGCTTTATGGGCAGACAGTCTAGGTTTGCCTCGTCTGGATTTCTCGCGAGCAATGGCGAACATTACATACAGCAGAACTTTTGAAGAAGAAGCAGAACTAGGTGCAGCGGGAGGACAAAAATATCCAAACACGCCCTATTGGCCAGGAATGCTCGTTCTTTTTATGAATGGAATATTCTTCGCTCTTTTATATTCGAGCGTAGTGGCTCAATATATACCGTTAGAACAAGGTCCACTGAAAGGAGCTACCTGGGGGGTCATCCTTTGGGCAATATCTGGGGTATTTTATGTACCATTTTATTTAAAAGAGGGATTTATGCTTCGCCACATTCATCCATTGGCATGGTTGACTAGCCTGATGGTGCACGGGATATATGGTTTGTTTGTGGGCTGGATAGCGCCAATAGCCAACTAGCGTACTTATTGGTGATAACTTCTATAAAATTGATTCTAGTCATTCATTAAGGATCCATCTTTCAACTAATCTAAGATATCGATGCAATGCGTTGGTGCCGAACATTAAAGAAACAGTATTCCGATTTATTAAGGAACCTTTAATCTACTAATGCCGTCTTTTTACCACCACTACCTTCGGAATCATTTGAAGGGTCGTGCCTGGAACCAAGTTTTTTCATCTGACCCTTCTTTGGGACTTGGCTCTTAGGATACTTGAATGTCAAAGAATTGTCTTTGACCCCTACCAACACAATTCCACCCTTGGTCAATGCACCAAAAAGAAGCTCCTCAGACAACGGCTTCTTAATATGCTCTTGAATTACGCGTGCTAAAGACCTCGCGCCAAATCGTCGACTATAACCCTTCTTGGCTAGCCATTTACGTGAGTGATGGGTCAAATTAATGGTAACATCCCTATCGCTTAATTGTGCTTCCAGTTCCATGATGAACTTATCTACAACCTTACTCATTACTTTAGGTGGCAGATTGGAAAATGGTATCACTGCATCTAACCGGTTGCGAAATTCCGGGGAGAACATGCGCTCTATCGCTTCCTCATCATCCCCTTCCCGTTCGTTTCGTTCAAACCCGATCGCCGCCTTTGCCATCTCAAAAGCACCCGCATTTGTCGTCATGATTATAACCACATTACGAAAATCAACACTCTTTCCGGTGTGGTCTGTCAGTCTACCGTGATCCATAACCTGCAACAGAATATTGAACAAATCTGGGTGTGCTTTCTCAATTTCATCCAACAGCAAGACAGAGTGAGGTTTCTTGTCAATCGCGTCAGTCAGAAGTCCACCCTGATCAAATCCTACATATCCTGGAGGAGCACCAATTAATCGAGAGACGGTATGCCTCTCCATATACTCAGACATGTCAAACCTGACCAACTCAATACCCATGCTATGGGCTAACTGGCGTGCAACCTCAGTTTTTCCGACACCAGTTGGACCAGAAAAAAGATAGCTACCAATTGGTTTTTCCGGTTCACGTAGTCCAGCCCTTGATAGTTTTATTGCACTCGATAAAGCCTCAATTGCCCGATCTTGGCCGTATACCAAACGTCTAAGATCAGCCTTGAGGTTAGAAAGCGTTTTCTTATCATTTTGGGAAACAGTCTTTGGTGGGATCCGCGCCATTTTAGCGACTACATTCTCAACGTCCTTCACTGATATAGTTTTTTTTCGTTTACCTTCAGGTAATAGCATACGTGACGCACCCACTTCATCTAATACATCAATAGCTTTATCAGGCAGCTTTCGATCATTTATATAACGAGCTGACAATTCAACTGACTGACGAATCGCCTCTGCGGTATATCTAACTTTATGATAGTCTTCATAATAAGGTTTTAAACCACGCAAAATCTTAACCGCATCCTCAACGGACGGTTCATTAACATCTATTTTTTGAAAGCGCCTAACCAAAGCACGATCTTTTTCAAAATAACCTCGATATTCTTTGTAGGTGGTTGAGCCCATACACCGAAGTGAACCCTTTTGAAGCGATGGTTTAAGTAAATTAGACGCGTCCATGGAACCACCGCTGGTAGCCCCCGCCCCAATCACGGTATGGATCTCATCGATAAAGAGAATACTATTCTCAGCTCGCTCAAGTTCCGTCAGCACTGCTTTTAAACGCTCTTCAAAATCACCTCGATAGCGCGTACCCGCCAACAATGCCCCCATATCTAGCGCATAAATTACATCACCAATTAAAACCTCGGGCACTTCTTCATTTACAATCCGCCTAGCTAAACCTTCGGCAATGGCTGTCTTACCGACGCCGGGATCACCAACGTAAAGTGGATTATTCTTTGTACGCCGACAAAGGACCTGGATGGTACGGTCAATCTCATCATCCCTTCCGATCAAAGGGTCGATTTTACCTTCAATAGCTTTTTGGTTGAGATTAACGCAGTAAGTATCCAAAGCTTCTGTGCCTTTTTTTACATCGCTATTCTCTTCCTGAATATCCTCACCATCGCTGGCGTTACGTGCTTCAGAATAACCTGGTACCTTAGCAATTCCATGAGATATATAATTTACGGCATCTAGTCGTGTCATTTCATACATTTGCAAAAAGTAAACGGCATGGGCTTCCCGTTCTGAAAAGATCGCCACCAATACATTTGCACCAGTCACTTCTTCCCGACCAGAAGATTGCACGTGAATGGCTGCTCGCTGCACAACCCGCTGGAAACCTGCTGTAGGCTTTGGTTCATCCAACTTGGAAACAACTAAATCTCCCATTTCACCGACAATGAATTCAGTAAGATCAGTCCGTAGTTTTTCCACTTCAACACCACAAGCACGCAAAACCGCTACACCATCTGGATCTTCCGTCAAAGATAGTAAAAGGTGCTCCAGCGTGGCATATTCATGACTGTGCTCAGTCGCCAAGGCTAAGGCGCGATGAAGACTTTGTTCTAAATTCCGAGAAAGCATATTGAACCGTTTTTGTTACTAATGTTTAGACCTTTTCAATGGTACATTGCAGGGGGTGTTCATGTTGTTGAGCCAAGTCCATTGTCTGGTTTACCTTTGTTTCCGCAATTTCATAGGTATAAACACCACATGTACCAACTCCTTTCTGATGCACATGAAGCATTATTTGGGTAGCTTCCTCATGTGCCTTGTTATAAAAACTTTCGAGCACATGAATGACAAACTCCATTGGTGTATAATCATCATTTAACATTAACACTTTATACATGGAAGGCTTCTTTGTATTGACCCTGGTTTTGACTGCAACCCCATGTTCCGGCGCATCCCCTTGTTTAATATTGTCGTCATCCGCGCTCATGTTACATTCTTCCCATTAGAGTCACTTTTACTTACCAAATTTTGCCAGCCTAGCACCTTTCGCAAATACATAGGCCTTTATGTTTGTAGCTCCTGACTAATATATGGGATTCCAGTGGCTATTTAAAAGTCCTAAACATTCAAAAACTTTTCTTAGCAGAACGCCTAACAAACTTTAAAACCAGGTTTCTCTCAAATTAAACGATTATTCTGCAACTCACACGTTGAATAAATTTAGATGTTCCTTTTCATCGTTTGTACCGCACAATGTCAAATAGGCTAACATAATCAAGACAGATTAACGGGAATATCTGTAGAATCCCAGCTGAATAAAAGAGTTGGAAACACTTCCATACTAAAAAGGGTGTAAACCATGCCAATAAGATTTATGCACAAAATTACCCCTCAAGCACGCTATGACAAGCCACTAAAAGTCTGTTGAGACTAAATCACCGACACATATTTGTTATTTAAATGTCTTTTTTTGCAACAAAGCCGGGTTGTATTTACCTTCAGACGTACCAACCACAGCAAAAACGAGAGGAACAATCAGTGGAAATAGAAATTCAGTTCTAGTTAATTTCAGAATACTACTTCCAAATTTTATTTTAACACTTTATTCATAGGGTTCGCCTAATTACATTAAGCATCTATATAGCTTGAAAACCTAACATCATTTTTAAAACAATGTTTCAGACGGGGACAAAGGGTGAGTCTAATTCAGGTATCAAATCTTTTTATTGGGCTTCCCTCTTTTTTCGACCGCAATTGGAAATTAAAAGGGCAGTTTAATCCACATAACTTTTTGGTTGATAATCGTAAAATGAGCAAATTTTTTTGCGGACTGGTTTTAATAACTTTCACTCTTTTGGCATTTCCGAGTGTTTGTAATGCTAAATATGCATCTTTTGTCATCGATTCAGGTTCTGGACAGGTGCGGCATTCAGTGAATGCAAATACAAGAAATTTTCCAGCATCCCTAACAAAATTAATGACTCTTTATCTTCTTTTTGAAGCAATTGAGAAAAAGAAATTCAACTTAAATTCTAAGCTCAAAGTCTCATACCGGGCATCCAACCAACCAGCCTCTCGGCTCGGATTAAAGCCAGGCCAAACCATAACTGTTCGGGAAGCCATTCACGCCCTAATTATTAAATCCGCTAATGATGTTGCTACGGTTGTTGCTGAAGCACTAGCTGGGAAGGAACGACGTTTCGCGCTTTTAATGACAGCCAAAGCCCGGAAGCTTGGTATGTCTCGAACGATATTTCGCAATGCATCGGGACTTTCACATCGAGGTCAAATGTCAACTGCCAAAGATATGGCCAAACTCACCCTGCATTTAATCAATCAATACCCCAAATACTATCATTATTTCTCAAAAAAAGTTTTTACCTTTAGAGGCAAAAGATATAGGACCCACAACAAGGTGCTGCGACATTTTCCGGGTGCCGAGGGGATGAAAACCGGATACATACGTGCTTCTGGCTACAATTTGATTACTACTGCAAAACGGGATGGCCACCGGCTGGTTGGGGTGATATTTGGAGGAAATACGGCTCGAGCACGTGATCGTCATATGAAAAACTTACTTAATAGAGCTTATGCCAAGGTGCAAACTGAAAAATTGTTAGGTATTTCTAATAAGACGAAACGTGCTAATGAAAATAGTAGAGCTTTAGCACCCCGTGGGGGGAAAACAGATACTTCAACAAAGAGTATCTGGGGAATTCAGATTGGTGCATTTTATACGCGTAAGCCAGCGATGAAGCTGGCTAGAACTCTTTTCCGTAAACATGCTAACCTCTTGAATAATGGACAAATATCAATAATGCCCTTACGAAAATCAAGAAATAGAACACTTTACCGAGCCCGGATTCTGGGGATTGGTATGCGGACCGCCTATAGAGCTTGCAGGATATTAAAGCAGCAGCGCCAGGCGTGTATGCCACTTCGTCTTCCCAAAACTATTCAAATTGCGTCGCGTTGACCTTTTTCTATTCGATTCCAAATCGCTAAATTTTTGAGAAACTCTTTACGGTGATTTTGCTGCCACGTGCTGAAACACCACCCCTCATCGTCAAGAGACATATTTGGACCGGCAACATATGTGGCGGCCTTGGTTTTTTGATCATCGCATAACAAGACAGTCACATTTTTGCGTTGATATTCATCATCCTCAAATTCATCAAGAAGCAATAAAGCATCATTTGCAATTCCATAAACAACTAAGCCTTCAACTTTATCTCCTTTAGAATCAACTATAGCCGGGTAATGAGCTTCCTTAACCTTTACCCGTTTAAAGTCTTTCAGGATACCCTGTCTCTTTTCTATACCCTTATCGTACCCGCCAATGACTCTTTTCAATACGATGCTATCCATTAGGGTCCCATAGAAAAAACAGGTAAAATTTGAAGAGTTCATATGGAGCTAAAAAAGGTTTACGGGGTCAATACCGTTCAACATAAGTTGTTCCCCAAGCTCAACCTTTAGTTGCGCAAGACCATCTTCTGAATTTGATTCACAACGGGCCACCAATGCTGGCTGCGTATTCGAAGCGCGCAAAAGCCACCACCCATATTCCGTTTCCACTCTTACGCCGTCAATTTCACAAATGTCTGCCTTTCCACCAGATTTTAACCTTTGACGCACCAAATCCACTATTGCGACTTTTTTTTCGTCAGCGCAAACAAATCTAAGTTCTGGTGTATTAAACATAAAAGGCAACTTATCCTTTAATTCGTCCAACCGAACCCCACCTCGTGTAAGAATTCTAAGTAAGCGCAGAGCGGCGTACATGGCATCATCAAAACCGTAGTATTCATCTGCAAAAAATATGTGCCCGCTCATCTCCCCAGCTAAGGGAGCATTCAATTCTGCCATCTTTGACTTAATCAAGGAGTGCCCGGTCTTCCACATAACGGGATTTCCGCCAGCTTTCTTTACTTGATCGTAAAATACGGCACTGGTTTTGACATCCGCGATGATAGTACTACCAGGAAGCCGTTCCAGAACATCTCGTGCCCAAATAACCATCAACTGATCAGCCCATATAACACGCCCCTGCGAATCAATGACACCAATTCGATCACCGTCTCCGTCAAAACCAATTCCAACGTCACAATCCTTCTCCGAAACGAGTTTCTTTAATTGTAAAAGGTTTTCTTCGACAGTTGGATCGGGATGGTGGTTGGGAAAATTCCCATCGATATTCCCATTGATTAAAAAATGTTCTCCATCGATTTTTTCTATTATCCTACTTATAATTTCTCCGGCAGCACCATTCCCTGGGTCCCATCCTACTTTAATTTTGCTCTGCCATTGGTTGCCCTCCAACAATCGATCAACATATTGATCACGAACATCAATCTCCTCCATAACACCGCGTCCATTCACATATTCACCGTTTTTGACCCTAACACCTAGTGACTGAATATCATTTCCATAAAATGGCCTCCCACCAAGTACCATCTTGATTCCATTAAAAGTGGGTGGATTGTGTGAACCGGTGATCATCATTCCTGCATGAGAACTAGTTTGTTGGGTGGCAAAATAAATCATGGGTGTCGGACCGAGGCCGACGTTAATGACTTTGATACCAGACTGTATAAGACCATCTGTAAGTGCTGAGAATAAATTTGGTGAACTAAGGCGCCCGTCATAACCAACGGCTACGCTGGCTCCTCGACCAAATTCATTAGCAACTACGGATCCAAATCCTCGGCCTATGGCCAACACGTCGTCAGAAACTAACGTTGCACCGACAGTTCCTCTGATATCATACTCTCTAAGAATAGAAGAATTTAAAGATCTACCGGCTGTCACGGTGATTACTTTATACAGTTTCGGGTGGTCGACCGATGCTGTAGTATTGAAACCCTGCATTAGCCATTTCATTTGGATCGTAAATATTTCGAAGATCAAGCATTATTGGTTTTAGCATTTCTTTTTTTACGCGCTTCAAATCCAGTGCACGAAACTCATTCCATTCTGTAAGTATAATTACCATTTCACTACCTCGAATGGCATCGTAGATATTTTCCGCCCAGAGGACGCCGTCCATAAGGGTTTTAGCTTCGTCCATTCCTTTTGGATCAAATGCTCGAACTTCTGCGCCATCAGCTACCAATGAAGGTATAAGCTCCAGACTCGGTGAGTCACGCATATCATCAGTATTCGGTTTAAATGTTAGACCAAGTATTGCTATTTTTCGGCCCATTAATTTGTCACCAAAAACTTTTTTTACTTTATTGACTAAGCTCTTCTTACGTTTGTCATTGACATCAACCACAGTTTCTACAATTCGTAACGGACTACCCGAGGATTGAGCAGTCCGTACAAGGGCGAGAGTGTCCTTAGGAAAACATGACCCACCATATCCCGGACCCGCATGCAAAAACTTCCCTCCTATTCGACCATCGAGCCCCATACCTTTTGAAACATCTTGAACATCGGCACCAATCTTTTCGCAGAGATCGGCAATTTCATTTATAAATGTAATCTTTGTGGCAAGAAATGTGTTTGCAGCGTATTTGATAAGTTCAGCGGTATTCCGATCTGTGTACAAAATAGGTGTTTCGATTAAAAATAATGGTCGGTAAATTTGTTTCATCACCTCGCGGGCTCTAGCAGTGTGAGCTCCTATCACGACTCGATCAGGACGCATAAAGTCATTAATAGCTGAACCTTCACGCAAAAACTCTGGGTTTGACACCACATCAAATTCGCCTCCAGGAGATCCATTACCAATAATCTTTTCTACCTCATCACCAGTACCTACAGGTACAGTAGATTTAGTGACTATTACTGTATAACCTCTCATAGCTCGACTAATATCCAGTGCGGCATCAAAAACGAACGATAAATCTGCGTGCCCATCACCACGACGACTTGGTGTCCCTACAGCAATGAAAATAGCCTCCGCCTCTTTTACCGCATCATCCACAGTATCAGTGAACGATAGCCTACCGGCCTCGACATTTTTTGCGACTAATGCTTCTAATTCAGGTTCATAGATAGGGATTAAGCCACGTTTTAACGCATCAATCTTACCCTTAATTTTATCAACGCATATTACATTATGCCCAAATTCTGAGAAACACGCAGCGGACACGAGGCCAACATATCCAGCTCCAATCATTGCTATATGCATATTATTATGCTCAACAGAATTAACACAAAAACAACATCTTAGCTGTATTTCTTAATAATCTTAACAACATCTTCTTTCATATCTTCCCGGTCCAATGCATAGGCAAGATTTGCTTCAATATAGCCTAGCCGGTTTCCACAATCATAACGGGTACCTTCGAATCGAAACCCATGAAGCGGTGTTGCTGAAATCGAACGCGCAATCGCATCGGTCAATTGTATTTCATCACCAGCACCACGTTCTTGCTTATTCAATTCTGTAAGAATGCTAGGATGCAAAATATACCGCCCGACAATAGAGAGGGTGGATGGCGCCTTTGCAGGCTCTGGTTTTTCGATAAGACCCCCTGCTCGGACGAGTTTCCCTTTTTCATCTAATACGTCAAGAATGCCATACTTACCTGTCTCTTCCTTTGGCACATCCTCAACAGCTACAAGGTTACCTCCAACTTCTCGATAGGCCTCAACCATTTGTTTAAGGCAAGTAGGTCGTGCTAATATTAAGTCATCAGCCAACAAGACGGCAAAAGGTTCATCCCCTATAGAATATCGGGCGCACCACACGGCGTGACCCAACCCAAGGGGTTGTTGTTGGCGGGTATAAGAAATTTGACCAGGCTCGGGCACCCACTCCCTAACACCGTCTAGGGATTGAAAATTTCCGCTATCTTCAAGTGAACGCTCTAGTTCGTAACTTCGGTCAAAATGATCTTCGATAGCCGTCTTTGCACGGCCCGTTACGAAAATAAATTCTTCAATGCCTGCTTCACGGGCCTCGTCAACAGCGTATTGAATTAGCGGCCTATCAACAATGGGCAACATTTCTTTTGGCAAAGCCTTGGTTGCGGGCAGAAAACGTGTGCCGAGACCAGCGACAGGGAATACAGCTTTTCGAACAGTTTGGTTCATTCTTTCGGTTTCGTTTTTAGAAGAATTAAAAGCGACAACTTTTTGCCATACGCACACAAGTACCGCAAGTCACGGGTTTATAGCTAATACTAATTTAAAAAAATTCTCATTGATTTAACAAAAGATCCTTTGCTTCGTTTAATTTAGTTGCGAGATAAGTCGATCCTCCGTGATCTGGATGAAGTTTACTCATTAACCTTCTGTGAGATTCTTTGATAGTGTCCAAGTTTGCTCCCTCCTCAAGACCCAACACCTTAAAGGCTTCTGAAATTGTCATCGAACCATTAGCCTTATCCATATGGGTGTTTACGTCTTCTGTGGCATGCTTCGATTCTTGCCAGGCTTCTTCATGGTATCTCTCCATGTAAGCTACAAGAACCTGAATTGAATGGTTATCGTCTTTGACTTCACCCAAAAGTATTATCAATTCTTCAAAAGATAAGTTTCTTAACGTATTCCCTGAAAATTGCCCCAGTATTACATCACCATTCATCTCACCGGAGTCATGAGCCAGGTACATACGCAAATATCTAGTCTCAATTTCAGATGTTTGCCCAGGAGCCATACCTGAAGCGCCTTGGGATGTACTGGCCATCCTTGAGGCCTGGCGAGCACGTAGAAGCCATGGGATCATTGCCGGCAACATAAATGCCGCCCAAGTCAACTGACGCGTCAGTATAATAACGACAATGATAGCAAGACATCCAATAATTGCAGTCCATTTAAATACCCGCAATATGGATTGTGCTGAAGCGCTGATATACCAACGCGCAGCCAAAGAGAGCCCCACTAAAATTGCTATTCCCAAAACAAAATATGGCATGAATACCTAGCGACCTTTCATTTGGTGGGCAATTTGGAGAACTATGCCTCCATTTTTTTTGGCATAATTATCTAAAGCTATTTTTCCCCCGGCGGCAAATACGGCAACAGCGCTAAGGAGTTCCCTCAGTGTCTTCGCGCTAAACTGATCCAACCTGCAATAAGCACCGTTTGATAGCTTAGTTATTTGCTTAAATGCAAACTCAGAAACTTTGTCGTAACCCTCCTGGAAAATAAATATTGGTACGCCTAAGAGCCCTAATTCTCCTGAAACCCTGCCTAATTCATCAATGTCTTCTTCAACGCAATCACCAACAAAAACAAGTGCATCCACTACCTGCTTCTTTGTTTCATTAACCGTATGGCGTAATACCTTTTTGATTTGAGTTTCACCGGCTAAACAGAAAACGCTAGCCATCTG
>JYMV01048476.1_pt1 | contig 17257 bp, 14 predicted proteins | sample 338911 | NCBI WGS metagenome assembly JYMV01 (sample SAMN03354496, study PRJNA234377) | hydrothermal vent metagenome | biome: Deep sea; feature: Hydrothermal plumes at the Eastern Lau Spreading Center, Western Pacific Ocean; material: Seawater | place: Tonga | collected 2009 | depth 2000 m m
TTAAAAGTTCTTTAGAGTTGGTACTATCAGAAACTCGATTGACCTCTTTGGATACTGGGTGAAAGTCGACCTCTCCTGCTGGAAAGGGAGTCAAAAGAGCCCGCAAGGCATTAGGATTGGAATCGGAGGCAAGCCAGGTACTGTATTGCGCCAGAGTTAAAATGACCGGCATTCGCTCATGGATAGGTGTTAGTTTTTCATTGGCTTCAGTCGTCAGAATGGTATAGGTATTCAAACTCTTTCCCTCAGGATTGCTCCAGGTGGACCAAAGTCCGGCAAAGGCGAAGAGAGGTTGGTTCTTTAGTTGTATATAGTAAGGCTGTTTCTCTTTTCCCTTCCACTCTAGAAAACCATCTGCAGGAATCAGGCAACGTTGATTTTTTAATGAATTTTTAAAGCTGGGTTTTTCGTGCGCAGTTTCTGACCGGGCGTTAATAAGTTTCCATGCGATTTTTTCATCCTTTGCCCATGGTGGTATCAGGCCCCATTTCATAGCAGTCAATTCCCTTTGCCCGGAACAGGTGATGGCAACTGGGGATACCTGGCTGGGAGCGATATTGTAGCTCGGTCGATATTCCAAATTAATATAGACAGGAGCGAAATGCGACTCGATGGTCTTCAAAGGTTTGGCAAGCGTATACCGTCCACACATAAAGGAGTCTTCTTTTGGTGAATCTGGAATGGGTTTGGGGCGTGTTCCCATTTATAGTATTATTATACTGTGTAGATAAAAAATGTGATTTTAAAAATAGATTGAATATATGAAGACTATGAAAAAAGTTTACACAGGAATATTCAGGGATGGGGAAGCAGGGTCTTTTGCGAAACGGAGATTTCGTGGAAGAAGAAAAAAATTAATGGTGAAAGAAGATCGTCTCATGGCGATTACCGGCGTGCCTTATGGCCCAGGAGGAAAGACGACATGGGCCTATGCTTATTGCCCCACCTACCAGGAACCCGCCATGATGTATTTAACGGGCATTAACCAAAATAACGTCATTCTGCTGCTGGACCCGGATTCAAAAGTATCTGATGAAATTTTGTTTGTAGATAGCAGGGATCGAAAACTGGAGTTTTGGGAAGGAGTTCGTTTTGGGGTCGGGGACGACCAAAGCTTGAAGGCGGTACGGTCGGTTACGGGAATCCAGGATGTCCGCGATATCCGAGCATTCAAGGATGTCCTGAAGGAGCGGTTATCCAAACAAAAGAAAAAGAACTTGGGAACGCTATGGCTGGAGGGAACCCGAAGAGGCAAGACTTGTGCTATCACGACAGACCATAATTATGACTTCAAAAAGAAGCTGGAGGGTTGGTTGCGGTCCTGGAAGGCCCCGGCTTTGCAAAATATCATGAAGAACCATTTTGAATTGCGTCTGCCACTGGATAAATATGATGTGAGCAACGCCTTAAAAGCTCAGGAAATAACAGGGAACGGATTTAAGGTTATGCTGAAAAATTTCAGAAATTTTAAAAATGAGTGCCAGGTTCAGGGATTCCTGGAAGGTCAAATGCTAATGCACTCACCGTATGGTCTTAGTTATCCTTCCATCGTTGCTTCAGGAAGCAACGCGAATATTCTTCATTATACAAAGAACGATGACGATTTTTCTAAAAACGAAATGCTGCTGATCGATTTTGGAATTCGCTGGATGACCATGCATGCCGATATTACCAGGACTTTCCCCGTGTCTGGGCGGTTCAATCCCATGCAGAAAATACTCTATGAAATTGTTCTGGGAGCCCAAATTGCTGTGGAGAAAAAGGCGCGGGCCGGAGTGATGATCGATGAGTTAAATAAGCTATGTTGGGATAAGATAAATCAGGGCCTCAAACATAACTTCACGGCGATAGGAGGAAAATTTAAACTGCTATATAAGGGAAGGCCGCACGGGGTGAGCCACTTGATGGGCGAACAGGAACATGATGGCGATCCTTTCCGCAATTACTCCCAACAATCCATGAAGTCGGGCTGGATGATCAGCAATGAACCTGGGTTGTATGGGGAGTTTCGCCTCCGCCTGAACGGAAAAACTTATGATGAAAAGATCGGTATTCGCATCGAAGACAATCTTGTCATGACATCAAACGGGTGTGTGAACCTTTCCAGTAAGATTCCCAAAACCATAAAACAGATTGAGAAGTTAATGGCCAGCAGGAAAGAGGGTTAAACCCTATCAGAACGACATTCTATGAATTTTAATATCCATATGGGAAATCTCAAATAAAGTTAAACCTCATAAGCCCCAATATGAATTCCCGTTTTCCTAAGTTTTCCAACTTTCTCATAAACATATTACTCTCCGTTTTTGCATTGATCCTACTAGTGGTTCTTGGAGAAAGTATTCTCCAAATATTGGATTACAACGAGAAAAAAATAATCGGTCCGGACTGGTTTGAAAAACACGTCACCTATAATTCATTGGGCTACAGAGATCATGAGCATAGTTTGGCAAAACCCAAAGACACCTTTCGTATTTTGGTGCTGGGTGATTCCATGACTTTTGGTCAAGGTATTGACAATTTAAAGGATATTATTCCTAAAAAACTTGAGACCTATCTGAATGAAAACTCAAAAAAAACCCGGTTTGAAGTCATAAGCTTTGCACATCCTGGTTATCATACCGATAGCGAACTATATGACCTCTACACAAATGGGTTCCAGTTTCAACCCGATTTGATATATCTGTCTTATTATCATAACGATGTGCCTCATGAACCAGAATTCCTGGGATGCAACTCCACCGACAAAGAACTGATACCAGGAGAAGGGGAGCTTAATGCACTTCTCAGGCGATCAGCTTTATATCAAACTATAAACTTTAGATTTAACAGGCTTCTAGAGAGACAAAAGATGAAGCCAACGCTGACGGACTGCATTAACGCCAGTTACGCTTCCCTCGGTTGGGAAATGCAAAAGGTCTTTCTTGATGTAATCCGAATGGCCGCCACATTTCGAAACATCAAGCTAATGATCGGTATCATCCCTTTAATGTTCAAACTGGATGAAGAACAACCCATTGGTATGGAACATTCCAAACTGGCAGATTATTGCAAAAATAACGGTGTGGAGTGTATCGATTTTCTGGAAACAGATTTTAAGGGAAAAAATGCTGGGGATTATATTTTCTCTAAAGACGATAGACATCTTAACGCCAAGGGTGCTGAAATTATTGCAAAAAGCTTATTTAAAAAGCTGGAACCCTTGACTCATTACAATTACCTTTCGGTCATCCACCGTGCTTTCAGCATTCGGGAATTACTGGAAGAAAGTAATATTTCGAAGGAAGCAGACAAAGCTATTGCCAAGATCGTAGAGGAAACTCAGAACCCAGCGCGTGATTTTAAACTGATCGATGAAAAAAACCAATATGAACTCAATTTTTGGAAAACATCTGAAAACTATATTTTCAATAAAACCACATTTGATTCTTCCGGAAAGAAAAAAATAACCACATCCAGACACACATTAGGTATTTATGGTCAATTTATCGATCATGTTTTCAGCACCTACGATCCTCAATCCCAAAAGGTAATCACTGCAGACAAGCTCGAACATAAAGACAAGCGCATTATATTTACGCATACCCTCCACCGACCTGGCGGGAAAAAGCAAGTACGCCAGATCAATTACAAACTTTCTGGGGAAAAATATGCGAATGGGCTAAAAGCAATAATTATTGAGGATGGGATTCCGTTTCATAACCCCAAAAGTCTGCTTAATATATTAGCCTCAATCCCTCTCGGCTTAGAAGATTATGAATTGGCAGAAAATATTCACAATCAATTTATGTTTTTCCATCATTATTCTTGGAATGGATTCATGGATGCAATTATTAATGAAATAGTCAAACGAAATCCCAACCCTTCAATCCTGCGTGCTATTGCGAAAACCTACAGACGGACCAATAATCTAGAAAAACTCGATCAATTAGTACAAGCGTATCCTCAATTCAAAGATATATTGATGGGAACGGCGGGGCAATAAGGTCCTACTAAACCATTGATAACCACTGATCAATATAGGCTTGCCAAATAACCACATCCTGATCTCCAATTTGCACGCGGCTCAGATCCTCTAGTCCCGACCATTTTTAAAGGGCTTAGAGACTTGGCTGTAGGCCTTTTTTATAGGGACTGTTTCTATTAAATTCCCTTTAATACGGAAAGCACTTCCTCAATATGAGTTTTTACTTTAACCTTGGGGAATATTTTTCGGATCGTACCTGTCTTGTCAATGATGAAGGTGGTTCGAACAATACCCATAAAGGTTTTCCCATAGAGCTTCTTTTCCTGCCAGACCCTATATTTCTGCACCACCTTTTTGTCAGTATCTGCAATGAGAGTGAAAGGGAGATCATATTTTTCTATAAATTTCTGGTGTCTTTCCGTTGAGTCAATGCTCACACCGATAATGGCGGTGTTTTTGAACTTTTTGTGCTGGTCGCGGAAGTCGCAGGCCTGGGTAGTGCACCCGGGAGTCATGTCTTTTGGATAAAAATAAAGCACGAGGTTCTTTTTACCTTTAAAAGAACTGAGTTTGAATTTTTTCCCGTCTTGGTCAATAGCCGTAAAGTCCGGTGCCTTATTTCCTTCTTTCAATTCAGCCATAGTTAGCTAGTTATTTGAGCAAGCAACTCCTCAATTTTTTTGTTTAAACCCTGCAGGTTTTCCAAAACTTTTTCTTTGGGTTGTCGTTTTGCATCTCTGTTGAAAACCATCCTCGCATCCCCCATTAGGTTTAATATTAAATTATAAAGCTTTGGTGTAGGGGTTTTCCCTTCATCGCAAAGAGTTTCAAAGGAAACAATCAGGCGTTGAAGTTTGCCGTCAATTTGCAGTCCTAATATTGAGTTGTCTCTCAGCTTGGGAGATTTTTCAAGATACCCCCAAATCCCGCCTTTATCCTGAATGACTCCCTGACTGTTTTGTAAATCTTTCAATCCTTCTATACATATATCAGCGGCATAAGTTTTTGGAGTTTGAATTAAGAATAAACCAAATGTGAGAAAAAGTATAAGAACTGAAAAATTTCTCCGATTTTTATGTGAGTACTGGGCTATAATCATTTGCGGACTCCCGGTAACTTGGGTTTAATGGGGTCTTTACGAGCAAATAATAAAGAATTGACATTTTTCTGCATTAGACAGGAACAAAATTTTAATGTCAAACGTTACTTTACGCTTAGATAGGACCGCAATATATCGGTCTGTGAGTGGGGTTTGCCAAATTAATTTGGGTTATTGAATCAAGGTTCTAAAAGATTCGAGGCCCCTTAATTTCTCTAATGCCGGGTCTGAGGCGATCACTTTTTTTATACCGGGATTTAGTTTCAAAACGATCTTGAGGTTTTTGATCCCGTCTCCAAGGTCCCCGTTCATCACGTAAGACCGAGCCAGCAGTAACCGGTGGGCGATAATATGCTCGTGGTTGGGATGAATGACAAATAATCTTTCCAGAATAGAAATAGCTCGGTTATATTTTTCTTTTCTGTAGTTGGCAGTGGCGGTATTAAGCAGGGCGGTAAGGTTGGTAGGGTCCATTCTCAAAACCATGGAATAGATCCCCATTGCCCGCTGATACATTCCAAAATGCGCAAAAATCTCCCCTTTTCTGTTCAACGCTTTGGTGGGATTGATGAACAAAATATTTGGGTCCAGGGGTTGCCGTTCAGTTGATTCGGTTTTTTCAGGAAATTCATCGAGAGAGGTCTTGGCAATTCCATTGGGATCGCCCAGTTTCTTGGCTTTTTCATAAAGTTCCCTGGCTTTGTTCATATGCCCGCGAAGAACCTCGATGTCTCCCCATTCCTGGTATCCTCGGCTCTTGAGTTTTTCATCATCCTTTGCGAGTTCAATAAACTGCCCAACGGATTTTTCCGTCAAATCTAACCGTAAAAACATACTGTGAATTCCGACAAGAATTTCTTGGACTTTTAGATCATTGGGGCTCAGGCGGGCGGCTGTCTCCACCTCGATGATGGATAAACCGAATTGTTTAGATCGGTAAAGGGATTGGGACCGGCTCAAATGATATTTTCCTGGGACAACTTTAAAGGGTAATTTGTTTGTGGCATTTTTATAGATATATTCCCTAAGTAATTTAGCCGAATTTGCTTTGGGTTGGTTTCGATGGTTGTCCAGAATGTGGTTGATATATACTTCCGCCTGTTCCTTGTTTTTTCGGATGGCGTAAAGGTAAGCAAGCTGGTAAGCCGCGTCAACATTGCCTTTGTCGAGTGAAAAGGCTTGTTTGAAAGAAATTTCAGCCTCATCATTCTGGTTCAGATAATTAAAAACCATTCCCTGTTCATAAATGTATTTGGAATTTTTCGGGTCCAACCTGACGCTTTCCGCCAACTCCTTGTTGGCTTCTTTTGCTTTGCCTCTGGCCATCAAGGTCAAGGCAAATTCATAATGCGCCAGGGGGTCATTCCGATGTTGTTCTGCGGCGATGATGCAGGCTTTTTCCGAGGTCAGGCCGTTGCCAAGTTTCCGATGGATCTGGCAAAAAGCAAAATGGAGACCGGGATGTTGGCGCTCCTTTTTAAATCCGATCAGCAGAGCATCCAGAGCCTTCTTAGGGTCATCTTTTTCATTTAATATAAGTGCTTTTAGAATTTCAGGAGTAGCTTCTTTAGGCTGGCTGGTAATTTTTCCATCAAGAATTGAAAGAGCTTCGTCAAATTGTTTTTGTGAAACCAAATCCCTAACCTTCTGGTAGTCCGGGTCATTTCTTTCATTTGAGAGAGAAAGATTCCAGTGTGCGATATCCGGCGAAGGGTAGGTCGCGTTTACGGGGCCTGATGAAACTGTTGCGATGCATAAAACGATTAATGAAATCAAGTTTTTGATAGAAGTCATTTTTTAATTCCTGCCTAAAGAAAACTGCCGTGTCAGTTTGTGTTGGTTCGCACTGCCCGAGTGGCTTTTCGGGATAGGGATTTCTTGTTGCTGTTGAATATTGCACCAGTATTGAAAACCACTCCGAATGCGTTGTAGCGTCCGTTTTCCTCGCCAGACCAGAGAGAGCCCGTCCCGTTTTTCTCAAATATGGGGTCTGTGTGAATTTTCATTTCACTTCCTACCTGGGAACTATTTATCTTTTCCGGTTCGTAAAGGGTTTTCAATTCTTCCCTGGTAGGCAATTGCCAATCGTTGTGTTGAGCGAACCCCTCATCATTGAGTTGCTGGACATAATCGTGAACATCATACCAGTTGAGCCAGTGGCCGGAATGAAGATAGGAATCCTTTTTCATCCACATCAGTCCGGTCTTGGTATCGGTAATCGTGCCATCGTTATTATCCAGATAGCGTTTGTCACCGGATTCAACAGGAAGGGCATAAACGCTCGAATTCAGAATTCCCAGTAAAAGAAATAGCGTTATTAAGAAAATGGGCTTGAAATCTACGCTTTTGGATGGATATAAGATTGATTTTTCCATCACCCCATTTTTTCTTTAAGTAATTTATTTACCATGCCCGGATTGGCTTTTCCTTTGCTTGCTTTCATGACTTGGCCTACCAGAAAACCGAGGACTTTCTCTTTGCCTCCCTTAAACTCTTCAACTTGTCCGGGGTTGGCCTGGATCACTTCAGCTACTATTTTTTCTATGGCAGAACTATCGGTGATTTGTTTTAGCCCCTTTTCTTCAACGATACTGCCCGCGGATTTTTGTGTTCGATACATCTCCTCAAAGACTCCTTTGGCGATATTACCGCTTATCGTTCCCGATTGGATCAGTTTAAGCAGGTCTACCAGGGCAGAGGGCGAAACCGGGCAATCTACGATGTCCCTGCCATCCTTTTTCAATTCCCGCAAGAGGTCTCCCATCATCCAGTTGCTGATGGTTTTGGGGTGGGGAAACAGGGCTGTGCATTTCTCGAAGTAATCCGCCAGAGGTGCCGAAGAAGTTAAAACCCCTGTGTCATATTCCGGGATCCCGTAGCTTTTGACGAAACGCTCGCGTTTCTGTTCGGGAAGTTCGGGAATGGTTTGACGTAGTTTTTCCACCCATGTTTCATCGATCATTATGGGAACCAGGTCTGGGTCGGGAAAATAACGGTAATCGTGCGCTTCCTCTTTGCTCCGCATTGGGAATGTTTCGCCTCGGTCTGAGTCATAAAGGCGGGTTTCTTGTTTTACGGTATCACCCTGATCCAAAATCTTGGTCTGTCGGTCCACCTCATACTCAATGGCTTTCTGGATAAATTTGAAGGAATTAAGATTTTTCAATTCTGTCCGGGTTCCAAACTCTTTTTGTCCAACGGGACGAATGGAAACGTTAGCGTCACAACGCAGGCTTCCTTCTTCCATGTTGCAATCGCTGACTCCGGTATATTCCAAAATGGATTTCAGCTCGATCAAGTAGGCTCGGGCTTCTTCCGAAGAACGCAGGTCGGGCTCACTGACCACCTCGCACAGAGGGACACCGGTCCGATTAAAGTCAACATAGCTCTTTCCCGGGCTACCTAAATTTTCCCCGTGGATCAATTTTCCAGCATCCTCCTCCATGTGAATTCGGGTCAACCCAATTCTTTTTTTAGTGCCGTCGACATTGATATTGATGTATCCGTTTGTTCCTAAAGGAAGCTCGAATTGGGAGATTTGGTAACCCTTAGGCAGGTCGGGATAAAAATAGTTTTTCCTCGCGAAACGATTCATCGGTTCAATAGTGCAATGGGTTGCCAGACAAGCCCTCATAGATGATTCGAGAAAACGTTTGTTTAAAACGGGAAGAACTCCCGGCATTCCCAAACAGATCGGACAGGTGTTTTCGTTCGGACGACTGCCAAATTCTGTGGAGCAGGAACAAAAAATTTTCGTTTTGGTTTTAATTTGGACGTGAACTTCCAGTCCAATGACCGTCTCGTACTTCATATGTGAACCCGTCTCTTTTAAATTGTTACTTGGTAAGGACTAATTTGGAGTTTTCTGAGGTTTTTCAATTGATCCTGATTTTAATCACCCAGAGGGGTTCTCGTCAAGCATTGTCCTCACTGGGCTGTGAAACCGCCATCCACCGGAAGAACCGTGCCCGTGATAAAAGACGATTCATCGCTGGCTAGAAAGAGGCAGGTGTTCGCCACATCTTCCGGTTTCCCAAACCGGCCAATCGGGTAACCCTTGCTCCACTCCTGCATCAATTCCTCATCTTTCATGAGGTCGGCGGTCATGTCGGTTTCTATCAGGCCGGGGCAGATGGCGTTGGAGCGAATGCCATAACTGCCGTATTCCACCGCGATGGACCGGCTGAATTGATTCAGGGCTCCTTTAGAGATGTTGTAGGCCGCCACCTGGGGAACGGCGATGATGCCGAGGATGGAACTGATATGGATGATATTTCCGCCTTTTTGCTCCATCATTACAGGGAGCACCCTGCGGGTCAACTGGAACACAGCCTTCATGTTGATGTTCATCATTTCGTCATACTGGTCATCAGAAATTTCGTGTAGAGGGGCTCCTTTGAAGAGGCCGGCATTGTTGACCAGTATGTCAATGCGATGGAACGTGTTCCGGGTTTCATGAACTAGCCGGTCTAGGTCTTCGCTTCGGGTCATATCTCCCGGAATCGTCAGAACCCGGGAGCCCAATTTCTGGGATGTTTCTGCCAATTCATGGGCTGTTTTCTCCAGTTTCTGTTTCCTTCGACCAAATAAAACTACATTGGCACCTTCCCGGCAGAAAGCCCTGGCGCAGGCTTGACCAATTCCCGATCCCCCGCCGGTGATGATGGCTGTTTTGTTTGCGAGTCGCATTTCATTTTCCAATGATTAAAAAATGGATCAAAGGTATGTATAATAAGTCCTGAAAAAAATAATTTTACCATCATAATCCAAGTCTTACCGTCTTTGCTAGTTGAATCGGGGCGGATGCTTTCCATCGGCGGGAGTCAATCATGAAATACGCATATTATGGTTTTGGGGCTTTTATAGGGTTTGTTTGCGGGATGGGCATCAACCTAATTTTTTACTGGCTGGACCAGTCCGGAGTGAAGTTTGCCGGTTTCCTGATCCATAACTTTGGTTTCATGGGGAAATACATTCTCGAATTGATCAACGCCCTGCCAATTATCGGGGCGGCACTGGGGATTATTATGATAAAATTCCTTTTCAATCGGGAACTGACCGACCACTAAGGCGTGGGGCCAGTATGGCATTGCCCGCCAAGCAAACAACACCACCAAGCGCACGTGATATTGTTCCTAAGCCCTCGTGCCCCGCACGGGGTAATACTTTAATAATTTTCCCCGATAAGGGGGGTAACTGATAAAGGCGTATTAAGCCAAGGCAACTTTTGCTCGCCAGCAAAAGCTATTGCTTATTGGGTCCAGCGAGTAATGCTCATCATTTGCCTTTACCCTTTCTACCCCTCCGGGGCACGAGGGCTTAGGAAGAATATCACGGGGCATGAAGGTTAATGAAGAGGATATCACGCATGCCCCGAATGGGGTGTCACGCTGGCGCCGAGTGGGAAATTAGTGATAGAATAGAGGTCGGAATAACTGTCATCCAGGATCGAGAATGAATAGAAAGTTTAACGATAATATCTTGAAAGCTTTGGAAGCCTCCCATGAGGCGGTAAAAATATGCAAGCAGGCCATGATTGATGCCAATGATGAAAGTTGCCGAGCCATGTATTCCGCGATCCAAAAGGATTGTGAAAAACATGTTGAAATGTTGAAAGGAGAGATAGAGCTTCATAAAGTACAGAAAAAATGGGATGGCTAAATGCGTATTCTGATTGTAGAAGATGAGAAAAAAGTTTCCGGTTTCATTAAAAAAGGCCTTGAAGAGGAAACATACGCCGTAGATGTCGCCATCGATGGGGAAGAGGGGCTGCTTTTTGGGGAGCAGAATCAGTATGACTTGATTATTCTGGACCTCATGCTACCTAAAATCGACGGACTGGAAGTTTTATCTATTCTGAGAGACCGGAAGATCGAAACCCCCATTCTCCTCCTCACAGCCAAAGATTCCGTTGAAGACAAGGTGGCAGGGCTCAACAAAGGAGCCGATGATTACCTGACCAAGCCATTCGCTTTTTCGGAGCTATTGGCCAGAATCCGTGTCCTGCTCCGAAGAGGAAAGATCGAAGCCAGGACGACACTGGAGATCGCAGGCTTGACCCTGGATCTGGTCAGCCACAAAGTGAAACGCGAAGACCATGAAATTGAACTCACTGGAAAAGAATACAGCCTGCTCGAATATTTTCTGCGAAACCAGGGGAAGGTGCTGACGAGAACGATGATCGCCGAGCATGTATGGGATTATAATTTTGACACCTTCACCAACGTGATCGATGTTTATGTCAACCATTTGAGAAAAAAAATCGATAAAAATTATTCCCAAAAGCTTTTGCATACACTCCGGGGCGTTGGATACATCATGAAAGAATAATCATGGCTTTCAAATCCATTCGATCCAGGTTGACCGCCTGGTACGTCACATTACTGGGCATCATTCTCATTCTATTCAGCGTTTTTCTTAATTATTCCCTTTCCAAACGCCTTTACGAAAGTGTCGATAACTCTTTGACCGTTTCGGCCACTGTTGTGGCCACCTCGGCGGTAATGAATTTCAATCGCTCGCCATTGTCCGGAATCGACCAGTTTTTTGAGCAATTCATGGGGGCTGGAAACCTTAATAAGTTTTACAGGATCTATGATGGCTCCGGCAATGTTGGGTCTCGATCCAAAAATATTGATGCCTCCAAGTTCCCACTATCCCAGGCTGCTTATACCGATGCCCTTAAAGGATTAAACTCCTACGAAACATTTCTCGTGGATGGCAAGCATCCTATTCGGGTTATCACCATGCCCATTTTGCGGGAAAAGAAACTGGTCAACCTGGTTCAGGTAGGGACTTCACTGGAAGCGGTGCAGGAAACTTTGAGGAACCTGAGGATATTCCTGTTCACCAGTGTTCCCTTGGTTCTTGTTCTGGCCGCGCTGTTCGCGCGGTTTATGGCCCGGCGAGCCCTGAAACCTATATCTAGAATTATTCAAACCGCCCGGGATATTGGGCAGGGACAGGAGTTAAACCAGCGCATTCCTGTGCTTAAAGTCCAGGATGAATTGGGCCAGTTGGCCCTGACTTTTAATGAAATGATGGACCGGCTGGAAAACTCATTTGCACAAATGCGCCAATTCAGTAGTGACGCTTCGCATGAGTTGAGAACCCCGTTGACAGTTTTGAAAGGGCAAAACGAATTGGTATTGAGCAAACCGCGTGATCCGAAGGAGTACCAGGAAGTGATTGCCAGCAATCTCGAAGAGATCAATTATATGTCTAAAGTGCTGGAAGACTTGTTTATCCTCTCTAAGTCCGATGAAAACCAGATTCATCTGAACTGTAAGCCGATGGAACTGAGAGACCTGGTGGAGGAAGTGTGCAAACATGCCGAGGTTTTGGCCAGTGATAAAAATATCCGCATCATTATTGCATTTCTTGAGTCGGTGAAAATCAATGGCGATGAAGTGCGGCTCCGGCAAATGGTCTGGAATATTTTAGACAATGGTATTAAATACACGCAACCGGGAGGCGAGTTGAAAGTTTCACTGCAGGATGAAGGGGAGTTTGCCCTGTTGTCGATCCAGGATACTGGCATCGGAATACCAGAAAAAGCCCTGCCTTCCATATTTGACCGGTTTTATCGGGTGGATAAAGCCCGGTCACGGGATGAAGGGGGCAGTGGTCTGGGGCTTAGCATCTGCAAACACATTGCCGAAGCCCATAAAGGTAAAATAGAAGTCGAGAGCAAACTGGATGTCGGCACCCGCTTTAAAATCCGCATCCCCATCACTGGGCGTGGGTCCAACGGGCAATAGCTCTCTTTGGCTAGCAAAAATTGTCTCGGCTCGACGAGCAAATTGTACCCTTGCAGGGCATGAAGGTTGAGGAAGAATACCACGCTAATCGTCTCCCCTGCTAAGGGCACGCTGGTGCCTAGCGGCTGCTAGCCGCAGGGGCAACTGGGCAAGGGCAGGTCAAGCCGAAAAAAGCGGTCGTTCGCCAGAGAAAGTGATTGCCCGTTGGACCCACGCCTAGTGGTGGAGTTGGATGATGACGTTTTTGACCTGGGTGTAGTTTTCCAGGGCGTGAATGCCCATTTCCCTGCCAAATCCGCTTTGTTTGTAGCCTCCAAAAGGTGCCGCGGCATCGAAGATATTGTGGCAGTTTACCCATACGGTGCCGGCCTTAAGACCCTTGGCGACTTTGTGTGCCTTGTTGATGTCCTGGGTCCACACGCTGGCCGCCAGACCATAAATGGTATCATTGCCACGGGCAATGACCGAATCGAGATCCTCAAAAGGTGCGGCCACCACCACCGGACCAAAAATTTCTTCCGCAACGATTTTCATGTCTGGCTTAACATTTTCGAAAACGGTGGGGGCAACATAACATCCCGATTCCATTTCCCGACTCAGAGGTTTGCCGCTCGTACGGGTTGTGGCTCCTTGCTGTTCCCCGGACCGGATATATGTCAATACCCGCTCCTGTTGTTCGCGTGAAACCATAGGGCCCATGTCGGTGTCCGGGCACATCCCCGGTCCGATTTTGATATTGTCCGCCAGTGCGGAAACGCGCCCGATTAAATCTTCATAAATACTTTCATGCACCAGCAGGCGGGACCCCGCACAACAGCATTGTCCATGATTAAAAAAGATGGCACCCGCCACTCCCTGGGCGGCGACATCCAGATCGGCATCGGCGAACACGATACTGGGCGACTTGCCCCCCAGCTCCAGCGAAACCCGTTTTAAGTTTGCGGCAGAATATTTGATGATCTCATGACCCACTTCGGTGCTTCCGGTGAAGGCGACTTTATCGACCTCTTCATGACGGGCAAGGGCCTCGCCCGCATCCCCGAATCCGGTGACGATATTGACCACTCCATCGGGGAATCCTGCTTCCGCGAACAAGCCTGCGAGGTATAAGACAGATAACGGTGTCTGTTCAGCCGGTTTCAAGACCACGCAATTGCCGGTGGCCAAGGCCACGCCCAGTTTCCAGGTAGCCATGAGCAGGGGAAAGTTCCAGGGAATGATCTGGCCTACCACGCCCATTGGTTCCCGCAAAGTAAAATCGAGAAACTCGGCGCTTGGCGCATAAGGAACACTGATGTCAATCGTTTCACCATGAATCTTCGTTGCTATTCCGGCGTAATAGCGGAAGTTGTCCACTGTAAGCGGTATGTCGGCGGCACGGGCGATCGTAAGGGGTTTCCCATTATCCAGGGTTTCCAGTTGTGCGAATTCTTCGGCACGTTGTTCGATCAGGTCTGCCAGTTTCCAGATCAGCTTGCCTCTTTCCGAAACGGTTATTTTCCTCCAGGGTCCATTATCGAAAGCGTTGCGCGCCGATTTTACGGCCCGGTCGATATCTTCCTTTTCACCCCTGGGAACGCGGGTCAGGACACTGTTGTTGGAAGGGTCGAGGACTTCAAAAGTATCTCCACTGGCAGAGTCGACTCGTTTCCCATCAATCAACAGTTTTTGTGGGGAGGCGAGAAAATCTTTAATCGCTGAAAGCGGTTGCGGCGCGGTTGCGGTAGTCATGACTATCTCCAATCAGGCTCGGGAATCAAAAATAAGCAGGGATATTTCCCATTTAATAAATTTTGGCTGTACCTCAATTATTATATTGATCGGGAAGGAAATAAAGTTTTTTTTGAGTAAATTAAGGAAGGTTTGGGAGAAATCCGGGCAAGGCTATGCCTTGAGAAAATGGTGGCGGACTCTAGTTAAAGGGACAACATGTGCCCACGAACACCGGCGACTCGCCGTCCCTGCGCCAAGGAGCTATTGGATCCAGACGAGGGGCCGGTATATCCAGGCTTTGTCGCCTGATGCGTCTTCGATGTTTACCCAATTGTTCTCGATTTTAAGGACTTTCATGGAAAAATATTTGTCCACAGGTGCCCAGTTCACTTTAGGGTATTGGGTGCCGGGCCCTTCTCTGAGATTGGTTTGATTGTTTTTGATGACAGCGCACTTAAATCTCTGCGTCGTGAGGGGCGCATGGACCCAGTATTTGTCTCCGTCCATATCCTGCAATTGCTTCCAGTTACCCTTGGTTGCTAACAGTTTAAAAGGCATGTATTGGAACACCTGCCAGAGTTTTTCGTATTTAGTGCCGGGTCCTGTTCTTAAATTGGCTTTTTCATTTTTGATGCAAAGAGCCATTGCCGGGCTTGCCATAACGACTAATAGAAACAAGGTAAATATCGAAACAGATAAGGAAACTTTTGTCATAGTGTTTTGTTGAGAGTTACTAGTGAAGGGAGTAATGAAACTGAACCAGGAAATGGCAATATGTTACTCTGTAGGTGAAGGAAGAAGCCTGTTTTTTCCATTCGATCACCGTTCTTAAGCATATCAAATTATTTGGCCTTCATCCGGTTTTTCTTTTCTCTCAAAGGGAAATTCTCTTGATACAAATATTGACATTTCTACAACTGATTTTAATTGTGGGGGTAGTTGCTTATCTGACTGTGAACCTGATTTATCTGGTTCGCCTTGAACCGGTTTCACATGAGCTGGACGAGCCGCCGATGGTTTCGGTCTGCGTTCCAGCGCGAAATGAGGAGCGGGGAATCCAGGCTTGCTTGCTGTCCCTTTTAAAACAGGATTACCCCAACTTTGAAGTGATTGTGCTGAACGACCATTCTACTGATCATACCGGTGAATTAATTCAGGATCTGGCGGAAAACAATTCCCGTTTGATTGCGTTGGAAGGAAAGGACCTGCCTGAGAGTTGGCTGGGAAAACCCTTCGCTCTGTATCAGGCTTTCCAGAAGGCAAAAGGAGAGATTCTATTGTTCACCGATGCCGATCCCGTTTTTGAACCTCATGCCCTGCGCACTGCTGTTTTTACGATGAAAGAACGCGGTCTGGATGCGTTGACCTTGATGCCCAAAGCGGAGTTCGGTTCGTTCTGGGAAAGGGCGGTACAGCCAGTTATATTTGGCTTCATTGCCTCTTTGACACGTTTTAAAAATGTGAATGATCCCAATGACAAAAGCGCGATGGGATTTGGGGCGTTTCTTATGTTTAAACGTTCCGCTTATGAAGCCATCGGTGGGCACGAGGGCGGGAAGGCCGATGTACTGGAAGATGTGTTGATTGCCAAACGGTTGAAAAAGGCAGGACTCAAACTTCTTGTTGCCGATGCTAAGTGCCTGTTTTCCATTCGTATGTATCATGGGTTCCACGAGATATGGACCGGTTGGCGAAAGAATATGTTCCTGGCCATGAAACGCTCTGTCGCCCGCGCCCTATATTATGTTTTCATGGTGCTGGCGTTTTTGTTGACGCCTTATCTGATTCTGGGCTGGAATGTGGTGGCCGGGACCGGAGTACTATGGGCGGGACTCTCCCTGTTCGGGGTGATCATGGTTTCCGCGGCAACGATAAAAACCTGCGACGAGTTGGGACTGAACCGCATAAACGCTTGTCTATTCCCGATAGGTGCGGTTGTGATGGCGGCCATCATGGCAAACTCCACGATCCAGATTCTGGTTTTTTCGCGTACCGAGTGGCGGGGAAGGGTCTATCCTGTAAAAAGATAATCTTGGAATGGATCAAGATTTTATCCAGAGCGGCTATTTTAAAACAGATTTTATTCTCTTTTTTAGTTCTGCAGCGTTGAACGGTTTTATGATGTATTCATTAACTCCTTCCTTCTTAGATTCATTTATTTTTTCTTTGTTTGAATCGGAGGTGACCATTATAAACGGGATATTTTTTAGCTCCTCATCATTTTGCAGGATTTTCAACAATTCCAACCCAGTCATTTTTGGCATGTGATAATCGCACAGGATTAAAGTTGGTTCCTCCTTAATGATTCTTTTCAGTCCTTCAGCGCCATCTTGGGCCACAGTAATATGGTCATCATCAAAACCTAATTTTTTTAAATTTATAATAACTATCTTCCTCATGGCTGGAGCATCATCAATGACCAAGACCTTAATTCCTTCAATAAAATTTCCCTTTTCCTCCTTCACCTCAATCTTGGATCCAGCAAGGGTGGTCTCAACGGTTTCAGCAAGGAAAGCCTCGCTGAACGGTTTGGAAATAAATTGGTCGACCCCGATTTCAAAAGCCTCAATAATTTTTTCCGTATCGGTAACGGAAGTAATCATTAAAAAAGGAGTTTCATTAAATTTTTCAGATTCTCTGATCTTGCTTAGCAGTTCCAGTCCGTCCATTTTGGGCATGATGAGATCCAAAATAATAAATTGAATTTCATTTTCATCC
>JYMV01039602.1_pt1 | contig 17233 bp, 15 predicted proteins | sample 338911 | NCBI WGS metagenome assembly JYMV01 (sample SAMN03354496, study PRJNA234377) | hydrothermal vent metagenome | biome: Deep sea; feature: Hydrothermal plumes at the Eastern Lau Spreading Center, Western Pacific Ocean; material: Seawater | place: Tonga | collected 2009 | depth 2000 m m
TACGAAATCCTTTCTCCGATCGGTAGGGGTGCTACCAGTACTGTGTGGAAGGCACGGCAAGAATCTCTAGGAAAGATCGTTGCGCTGAAGATCTTATCGACCTCCATCTCGAGCACGACCCAACCGGAACAATTGATCTCGGAGGCACGAAATGCTGCCCTGCTCAATCATCCCCACATCGTTCATGCACTCGATGCTGGAGTCTCGAATGGAAATTGCTGGTTCGCGATGGAACTCGTCGAGGGAGAAACTCTCCAGCAACAACTGACACGTAGAGGAGCACTCTCCGAACGTGAAGTGATTGAACTGGCACTTTGTTTGACCAAGGGTCTTGCGCATGCCCACAATGCAGGACTTCTGCATAGAGATCTGAAGCCCGCAAATATCCTGATTTCCGAAGATGGTATCCCCAAGATCACAGATCTCGGACTCGCTCTCGCCGAGCATGAAGTGATGGAACTCGATAGTTCCGAGAAAAGGAAAGGTACTCCTCATTACATCTCTCCTGAGCAGATAAAAGGCGAGACTCTCGATGTACGTACTGATCTCTACTCGCTTGGTGCAACCCTGTATCACTGCCTCACCGGACAACCTCCTTTCCAGGGAAAGACGAACCACGAAATCCTGAAAAAGCACATTCAGGAAGAAGTGATCCCCGTCGCTACCATTTCTTGTAAGGAAACACCTCTCGATGCCATCGTCGAGAAACTCCTTTCGAAGACTCCAGATCAACGATTCGCAACCGCAGACCAGTTGATCGCAGCGCTCGAAAATGCATCGGGCAACGAAAGCACGGGAACTCCCACCGCTCCTCGACGAGGCCGATCCAAGATCCACGTGATCTCTGCAACAAACAGAAAGAGGGTGGGAGGCGCCTCCAGAGCATCCCTCCACAGTCGCAAGACCATGATGACGAAGATCGGGATCGGTGCTGGTCTTGTCATCTCAGCACTACTGATTCTCTCCGCTTTTTCCAAGGCGAATGAAGGATCTCCCGATTTCAAGACGACTCTCGCTGACCACAGGTCGTTGATAGCCCAGCAAAAAATAGAAAAACGAATGGACGAATCGGAAAAGGACAGGAAACGTCAAGAGGAGTCCGCACAGACGCTGCTCGATTCCATCCTGGCTCAGGATCAGGAACTGCGAATTCGGGCTCTTCGAAAAGCACTACGGTCTTACGGCGCAACACGAGTTGCAGTACAGATGACCATTGAGTTGGATCGAGCCCAGGGTGAAATTGTCCAGTCCCGGCAGGCAGATGCACGGACCATCCTGGAAGAGGCCCGTACGATGGCCTCCGCTGGAAAACTGTGGGGCGCGGTAAAGCTACTCGATGAGAGACCACGATCTGCTCGACGCGATCAGGACCTCAATAATGAGATCGAAATATTGCTCTCTGTCTGGGAAGAAGAAATCGATTCTCGATTTCTGCAGGACCGACAAAAGATCGATTTTCTGCGCAGCAAGAGAGAATACAGCGAGGCCCTCACACTCATCGACGAGATCGAGCAATACGCTGATCCAGACACCATTGCGGAATTGACAGGTCTGCGGGAACAGATCATCGCAGCACGTACTGAACTTGCTCGTGTGGAGGCAGAACGACGGCGAACAGAGGAACTGCGCAAGTACATGGAGATCTGGCCCCGGTACAAGGATCTCGCCCTCGAGCGAGATTTCAAGGGGATGATCAGTGTCTCGGTGGGCCTGGAGGCTGAACTGATCGTGGCAGAAGTGAAGAACCGGATCGAAATCGATCTGCTTGCTTTTGGGGTGCTCGACAAATTCATCAAGGAGGCACTACAGGAACTTCGAGAGAAGGGTGAGGACGGCAAGGAAGTTGTCGTGGAACGCATCCCACTCGGAGAAAGCACCCGCAACCGCAAAGATCGGGGTGTGGTGGATCGCATCGATACAGTTCACGTGTGGATTCGCCTCACCGCCGAGCGAGCTGTAATTCCGCTAAAAATCAGCGAGATCACCGATGCGTTCCTGTTCGATCAGGTCGCCGAGAGACATGGCAGTAGTAGCCCCGATTACCTGATCCCCATGGGGATTCTATCGATATATCGAGGGCTCGAGGATGTCGCGGAAGAGAACTTCAAAATCGTCGAAGAAAAAGGAACGCGCCCCGATACATGGATCGAACTTCTGAACTGGGTGAAAAAGAACGTCACTAACCCCTGATCAATTATCGAGTAGAGGCGAGATCCGCTCCCAGTCACCGGGGTCATCGATATCTTCCAGGAGAAGTGCGTTTTCGCTGACGACGTGTTGAATCCGCATGTCATCGGACGAAATCAGGGCTCGGAGATGGGGAGGACCAGCCTTTTCCAGCAACCTCCTTGCCTTCTCACGTCTCAGCAACAGCGGATGCCCTCGCTTCAGCTGGTGAGATACCACCCATGCATCAAAAGCATCTCCATCGCGCCGGTAAGACTCGATGAGATCGGAGACATCTCCCGCCCGCACACCCGCTACATCGACCGGATGAATCAGAATCGCGTCCCACTCGCCAGGAAATCTCAGGGCAACACGGATGCTACTGATCGGTCCATCTGTGGGATCCTCATTGACGATCGACAGGACTCCTATTCGTTTCGATTCCGTCTCGATCAGCTCCTGGTGAGTCCCCCCGCAAACAACCAACAACTCATCACACCCCCCGGAAGAAAGAGCAAATGACACTCTCTCCAGTACCGTACGATCCTGGTACTCCAGTAGTGCCTTGGGTGAACCAAATCGACTCGACTCTCCGGCAGAGATGATGACTCCACGGACCCTCACTGGAGCGACTCCTCGATCTCCTCTTCTGCGAAGAAGGCCTCGAGAGAGGTTCGAACATCCACCCATGGGCCCTCCGACCGACTGCAGTCCGGAAGACTATCGATGAAGCGTTTGCCATAGGGTCGCCGGACGATCCTGGTATCGGCGATCACTACCACTCCACGATCATCGACGGTACGAATCAATCGTCCAAATCCCTGCCTCAGTCCGAGAACCGCCCTCGGCAGGGCCAGGTGAGCAAACGGACTCTTGCCGCGGGATTCCAGTTCCTCGGCACGACCTTGTTCGAGAGGATGATGAGGTATTCTGAAAGGGAGCCTCGTGATGAAGACACAAGAGAGCGCTCCTCCGGGTACATCGATCCCTTCCCAGTACGACTGGTTTCCCAGCAATACCGCTCGCCCGGATGCAACAAATCTGCGCAGCAGTTCACTCCTGGGCTGCTCCCCTTGAACCAACAACGGCATACCAAGTGCCTGAAAACTGTCGCGCACACGTTGGGCTATACGCCGTAAGAATCTGTGAGAGGTAAACAGTCCGAAGGTTCTTCCGCTGGCCACTCGCGCCGTATCCACGATCATCTCAGCGATACGCTGCTCGTAACCTGATCTGTCTGGTTCGGGAACATCCGTGGGAAGACCGAGCAAGACCTGCCTCTTCCATTCGAAAGGAGATGAGAAATTTTCCAGTCGAAGTCTCCCCCTCTCGACCCGTTCCCATCCGAGCCGATCCGCGAGAAAACTCCACGACTCTCCCACCCTGAGCGTCGCACTGGTCTGGATCACCGTGGCAACTGGCCGATACAGGTGTTCTGCAAGCAGTTCATCGACACGTAGAGGCGCCGCTTTCACGATGATCTGCTTGTGAGGTTGGGTGGTCATCTCGACCCACGGCTGGATTCCTCCTGCTGCCCCGAGGACAAAATCGATTGAAGAGATCTGCTCCACCACTGACCGGATCGCCGCCCTCAATTCCGCAACTGCAGCCTGAAACTCAACCTCGGGCTCGAACGGGGACTCCTCCAGCAATTCCGCACATCGCTGCAACAACCCCCGGAGATCATCCAGGCTGTCTTTTGCATCGATGAGGGGAGGGGAGACCACCGTCATCGGGAGCATTCCATCTCGTTCACCGATCCGCGCCATCAATGAACCATCACGTCCTTGGGTATCCCCCACGAGTTGTGCCGCGTCGCGAATTCGGTTCTCGAGTCTCTCCAGCGCCGTTTCGATCTCCTGTCGAACCGATTTCACACGAGGCATCACTTCCATCGAGAGTAGTTCATGCGCCTCTGCTTGCTGATGTCGGCCCAGATGACCTCTTAGCCACGGGATACGACCTCTCTCTTGGCTGTTTTTCTTGCGAGGAGAAACCAGCCTACCGAGCACCTGGAGGAGACCTTTCCGTGAAACTTCCGCACCGAGGTGATGGCAGGCGACTTCCTCCAGATGGTGTGCCTCGTCGAAGATGATTCGCTGATATCCCGGAATCACCAGGTCGCTATCGAAATCCCCGGAAGAACGACGCAGTTTGAGATCAGCAAAGAGAAGATGATGGTTGACCACCACCACATGGGCACCAAACGACTTGCGACGCGCCTCGTAATAGAAACAGGTGCGGTAATGCGGGCAACGCGCCTTGAGAGATTGATCGGATGTAGACTGGAAGTCGGACCAGATCTCGTCAGGAACCTCCCCCGGCATCTCTTGCCTAGTCCCCTGCGCTCCTCGCCTTCAGCAAAGATCTCGGGTTCGGATGCAACCTGTTGTGTTTTTCGACGACAGGCGTAATTGCCCCGACCCTGGATGAGAGCGTATCTAAAATCGATGCCGAGAACCCTATGGAGTGTGGGGAGATCGCGATGAACCAGTTGTTCTCCAAGCGGAATTGTGGCAGTCGAGACCACAACGCGACTGTGGTTTTTCACCGCCCACAGGATTGCCGGCACCAGGTAGGCATAGGACTTTCCGACTCCTGTTCCCGCCTCGAGTGCCGCAACATCTCCATCATTGAGAGCACGAGCTACTGATTTCGACATCTCCACCTGGCCAGGTCTCTCCTCGAAATCTGGAATGGAACTGGAGAAGACCCCGCCGGAACAGAAGATATCTTCGATCTCCTTTTCCTCCACCGGAGATTCTTCCTGCTCAGGAAATGGTTCGACAACCCGGTTCACCCTGCCGCCGTCATTACTGACGATGAAAAAACCCAGTCGACGAGCACCCGCTTCCGCTGCGATGGAGAGATCTGCCGGACTCGGCGTCAGATCGCCGCCGGGATGGTTGTGGATGAGAACCTGGAACCCCTCCTCTGCCCGAGACAGAAAAACGGGTACTGCAGTAGACGACCCGCGCGCCACTACCAGGGTCTCGTCGAGCAACCCTTGATCATCGATGCGACCAAGGAAGAAGACCTCGTTATCGCCCGCTTTCTCGATCTCGTCGGAGATTTCCTGGCGGATCCCAGGAGCAAAGAGAGGAGTGCTGTCGAGTCCTTCGGTCCAGCTCAAGTCAGAGCCCCCTCCCCAGGATGGTGAGAAGCATCTTCGTCGGCGCCCACCTCTACGGCAAGCCTACCTGTACCATTTCCCGGGATGAGAAAACTCCCTGCCAGGAATCGAGATTCCTGGCAGGGAGTCGCTCTCGACCGAAGTCCACTACCGTTGGGTACGGGCCTTAACAACCGCCAGTCGGCGTAACGCAGTCAAGGGCATCAGTGTCAGTCGGATCGATTCCGCAGTTATCTCCCGGTGGCGGGGCATCTGGCCCACCAGTGAAGAGGAAACCGAGCAGGTAGATCGCATCGGCGATGTTCACTGCGCCATCGTCGTTTACATCTGCAGCATCGAAACAACCGGGAGCAGTGCCATTGGTGAAGAGGAATCCGAGCATGAAGATCGCATCGGCGATGTTCCTGGCTCCATCAGAGTTGACATCGCCTCGACGGAACTCGATACCGCCTGGATTACAGATGGCAGCGCAGTCCGGATCATCGCAATCGATCAGACCATCCCCATCATCATCGACGCCGTTGGAGCAATCTTCGACAGGGCCACCGGGGTCCGGAGGCGAACTGTGGTACAACTGGCAAGTGATACCGGCAAATGTGAACACCGCCGAGTAGGACTCGAAGACTCCGTCCATGTCGGCATCGACATCCGGAAGAATGCCGAAAGCAGTGAGCAAGTCCACCAGCGTCCCCTGGAAGGGAGCCGGAGCCGGCTGTGTCTCCAGGAATGCCTGGGTGAGGAACGCTTCAATCTCGTCGCTCTGGAATTGGTAGGTTCCTGCAAAAGGTCCGGGGAAGAAATCGGCTTCCACGGTCAGGCCCTTGAGCGGGATTCCCGCGACGTAGATCGTTCCCGGACCGGCGGTCATATGGCTATCGACAATGGTGCCACCGGGAAAACTCGAGGTAGGATCTCCCGTGATCGGATCGTAACCAGCTGGATCGACCACGAACTCGTTGAATCCCGAGGCATCGTTGGTCGGATCCTCGTCGAGGTCGAAACCACCATAAGCACTCAGGGTGATGTCGTCATCATCGGTGTAGGTCGGATCATCCAGTTCTGTCACTTCCAGCAGGAAGGGGAACTCGGCCAGATTCGAGGCGAGAATATCGTTCAGTCCCGCAGTGATGGTCGGGTCCGATCCTAGAATCCCACCCACCACGATCTGTTCAGTTGCCACAAAGCCTTGTGTGGAAGGAATGTAGGAGTAGTAGAGGGTGCAAGAGATACCGGCAAAGGTGAAGACAGCAGAGTAGGACTCGTTGATTCCGTCATTGTCGGCATCGATATCCGGCAGAATGCCGAAAGCAGTCAGCAAGTCCACTATGCTGCCGGTGAAGGGTGCCGGAGCCGGCAGTGTTTCCAGGAATTCCTGGGTGAGGAACGCCGAGGTCTCGGTGCTCTGGAACTCGTACACTCCTGGGGTGCCAGTTTCCGTGAAATCCGCCTCCACGGTCAGATCATTGAGTGGGATCCCTCCCACGATGATGGTTCCCGGTCCGGCGATCAGATGGCTATCGACGAGGGTCCCATTGGGGAAACTCGAGATAGCATCTCCCGTGGCCGGATCGTAATCGAGGGGATCGATCACGAACTCGTTCTCGCCAGAACCATTGTTGGTATTATCACCGTCAAGGTCGATTCCCCCGAAAACATTCAGGGTGATGTTGTCATCGTTGGTATAGGTCGGATCATCGAGATCCGCCACTTCAAGAAGAAAAGGAGAGGTCAACAGTCGAGCAGCAAGAAGGTCGTTCAAACCTGCAGTGATGGTCGGATCCGATCCGAGGATCCCTCCCACTACGATCTGCTCGGTCGCCACGAGCCCAGGACGACCCAATTGCGCGAAACTCTCGTTTGGAGCCAGAATCGTGAGAACAAAGGCAACTGGAACAAGTGCAAAGATGGTTCTACGGATCATGAATCCTCCTCATCGGAAATATGTATCGCTTTGAGATCTACCAGATCTTCAATCTTCCTGGATGATGGCGACTGCCGATAGTCACTATCTTATTGTGATGGTGAGACTGGTAATCATCGGACGCGGCGGACACCTTTCGGAGACCACCCCAAGTCCTTATCCATAAAGGGTTTCAGTCGTCAATCCTCAGTCAAAACCTCAGCCAGAATTGAAGCGTGATTGTCGAGCATCTCCAGGAATCCACCACTAACCTGCCATTTTCGATCATCCTGTCCTTCAATGCGAATTCGCAGCGGTCCATCTCCAAGAGCCGTGATGATGGGAGCGTGATTCGGCAGAATTCCCAGGCGACCATCGAGTGCATGGGCTTCGATAAAAGTAACTTCACCCTCGAAAATCGATCCCTCCGGAGAGAGTACCGAACAGTGGATCGTGCCGGCCATCGACCTAGCCCTCCGCCTTCATCCGGTCTGCTTTCTCTACCGCTTCCTCGATGGCCCCGACATACATGAAGGCCTGTTCCGGAAGATGGTCCCATTTGCCCTCGATCAACTCCTTGCACGAGCGAACTGTTTCTGCCACCTCGACGTACTTACCCGGGAAACCGGTGAACACCTCGGCAACGGTGAGCGGCTGCGAGAAGAAACGTTCGATCCTGCGCGCACGTCCCACCACGATTTTGTCCTCCTCGGAGAGTTCGTCCATTCCGAGAATCGCGATGATGTCCTGCAGGTCCCGGTATCTCTGAAGAATCCGCTGCACTTCTCGGGCCACTGAATAATGTTCGTCACCCACGATCTGAGGATCGAGAATCCGTGAGGTCGAGGAGAGCGGATCGATGGCAGGGTAAATACCCTTAGCAGAGATTCCACGATCCAGGACGGTGGTGGCATCGAGGTGAGCGAACGCTGTCGCAGGAGCTGGATCCGTCAGATCATCGGCAGGAACGTAAATCGCCTGCACCGATGTGATGGATCCCCTTTTGGTCGAGGTGATCCTTTCCTGCAACTGCCCCATCTCGGTTGCCAACGTCGGTTGGTAGCCCACCGCACTGGGCATCCGCCCCAGCAGCGCCGATACCTCGGAGCCTGCCTGTGAGAAGCGGAAGATGTTATCGACGAATATCAGTACGTCGGAGCCCAAAGAATCACGGAAGTATTCCGCCATCGTCAAGGCCGAAAGAGCCACTCTCAGCCGCGCCCCAGGTGGCTCGTTCATCTGACCGAAGACGAGTACCGTACGATCGAGAACGCTGAATTCTTTTCCATCAGAAGTCTTGACGACCGCCTCCTTCATCTCGTTCCAGAGGTCGTTTCCTTCACGTGTTCTCTCTCCCACTCCTGCGAAGCAGGAATATCCACCGTGTTTGGTCGCAACGTTGTTGATCAACTCCTGGATCAACACCGTCTTGCCGAGCCCCGCACCTCCGAAGAGGCCTGTCTTGCCTCCCTTGCAGTAGGGAGTGAGAAGGTCGACGACCTTGATTCCGGTCTCGAAAACCTGGGTCGAAGCTTCCAGTTCATCGAAGGGCACCGGATCGGTGTGAATCGGGCGATATTCTTTCACCTTTACCGGCGGCAATTTGTCCACTGGCTCACCGAGAAGATTGAACACCCTCCCGAGTACTTCTTCGCCCACCGGGACCATGATGGGAGCACCGGTATCGGTGATGTCCATGGCCCTGACCACACCATCGGTGGATGCCATGGCGATGGCGCGCACTCGGTTACCTCCGAGATGCTGTTGCACCTCGAGAGTCAGATTGATGTCACCCTGGTCGATTTTGAGGGCATTGTAGATGGGAGGCAGGTGCCCCTCAGGGTACTCGGCATCAATCGTCGCACCGATTACCTGTACCACCTTGCCACTGACTTTTGTTTTACTCACGAGCCTGGCTCCAGTCTCTACAGCGACGGAATGATGTCCGCCGAAATCTACCTTTGAATCAGCTCATCACCTCGGCGCCAGCGATCACTTCCAGGATCTCCTGGGTGATGGCACCTTGACGCGTACGGTTATAGAGCTGGGTGTATGTCTTGGACATTTCTTCGGCGTTGTCTGTGGCGTTCTTCATGGCGATCCTGCGAGCTATTTGCTCGCAAGCTGCCGCCTCCACGAGCGCCTGGAAAAACTGCATCTTCAATGAAAGCGGCAATAGCCGCCCAAGGATCAACTCGGGACTTGGTTCAAGGATGAACTCCCGTCGTGGGGAACTGGATCCTTCTGAATCATCGGCGCTAATCGGAAGCAATTTTCTGATCACGGGTTTCTGGCGAGAAGCGCTCTCGTAATGAGTGAATATGACTGTCAAACCATCAATCTCACCCTTTTCGAAACTCGCCATCACCGGAGACATAACCTCCTCCGCCTCTTCGAAAGTCGGTCGATCTTCGAAACAGGTGTAGCTGGCCGCCGTTTCCTTCCCGCGATACTTGAAGCGAGTGATGCCCTTCTTCCCCACAACATAGCTGTCGATCTCGACTCCTTCGGAATTGCGCTGGGCGGTGAAATTCTCCGCCATTTTCAGGACGTTACTGTTGTACCCCCCGCACAGACCCCGATTGGCAGTAACGATGAACAACGCTTCCCGATGAACCTGTTCAGGAATTCGCAGGAGAGGAAAACTCCCCGACTCCGATCTTCCACCAGCACCACCCAGATCCCGGAGAATCTCGGCGAGTTTGTCGCCATATGGCTGAGTTGCTTCGATTCGCTTCTTACAGACCACGGCCTTGGCGGTGGAGATCATCTCCATCGTCCGCGTGATCTTCTTGGTGTTGGCCACCGATCGGATCTTGTTCTTCAGTTCTCTAGCGGTTGCCACTGGTTACTCCTCGCCCGGCTAGTTCTGAGGCTGCTGGGCGCTGAAATCCTTGGTAAAGTTTCCGACGACCGAATCCAAACTCGCTTCGATCTCCTCGGAGATCTCTCCGCTACTGGAAATTCCCTCGAGAATCTCGGGGAACTCGTCACGAACATACGCCAGCAATGCCTCTTCGTACGCCGCCAGGCTGTTGACGGGGAGATCATCGAGATGGCCCTTGGAACCACACCAGATGATCACCACCTGTTCAGCGATGGGCATCGGCTTGTACTGGGGCTGCTTGAGGATCTCCACCATGCGGAATCCTCGATCGAGCTGAGCCTGGGTCGCCTTGTCTAGATCAGTGCCCAGCTGGGCAAAGGCTTCCAGCTCACGGAATGCAGAGAGGTCGAGTCGAAGAGATCCCGCGATCTTCTTCATCGCCTTGATCTGGGCGCTTCCTCCCACTCGAGAGACAGAGATCCCGACATTCACAGCCGGACGCTGCCCAGCATAGAACAGGTTCGGCTCCAGATAGATCTGGCCATCGGTGATCGAAATCACGTTGGTCGGGATATATGCGGAGACTTCCCCTTCCTGGGTTTCGATCACTGGCAGAGCGGTCATCGAGCCACCCCCGAGATCATCGGAGAGTTTCGCGGCCCGTTCGAGCAGGCGTGAATGTAAGTAGAAGACATCCCCTGGGTAAGCCTCTCGTCCCGGAGGACGACGTAGAAGCAAGGACAGTTGCCGATATGCAGCAGCCTGCTTGGAGAGATCATCATAGACGCACAAGGTGTGTCCGCCTTTGTACATGAAGTACTCGGCCATCGCAGCACCCGAGTAAGGTGCTATGTATTGCAGCGGAGCGGGACAGGAAGCCGGAGCACTGACCACGATGGTGTAATCCATCGCACCATCACGCTTGAGCCGGTCCACCACGCCTGCAACCGTCGAACCCTTTTGCCCGATGGCAACGTAGACACAGATCACATCTCCGCCACGCTGATTGATGATGGTATCGATGGCAATTGCGGTCTTGCCGATTCCACGGTCCCCGATGATCAACTCTCGCTGACCCCGACCGATGGGAATCGTTGAATCGATCGCCTTGATCCCGGTTTGCAGTGGCTGGTGCACGGATCTCCGATCCGCAATTCCAGGAGCAGGAGATTCCACAGGACGGAAATGCTTGGTCTTGATCGGACCTTTCCCGTCGATCGGGTTCCCGAGTGGGTCAACCACACGCCCGAGCAACGCTTTGCCGCAGGGGACCTGCATCACGGTTCCGGTTCTCTTGACCTCGTCACCCTCCTTGAGGGTCGCGAACTCACCGAGAATCACCGCTCCGATGGAGTTTTCTTCGAGGTTGAAGGCAAGGCCATTGGCCCCGTTCGCGAACGTCAGCATCTCTCCTGCCATGCAATTTGAGATGCCGTAGATCCTCGCGATTCCATCTCCCACCTCGAGTACAGTTCCAACTTCGTCTACCGCGAGGTCAGACTGATAGTTTTCGATCTCCTTCTTGAGTATTGAGGAGATCTCGTCAGCATTAATTTTCATCGATCAGGTCTTTCCCGAATCGAGTTAGTGACAATTCTTGACGGATCTTCTCCAATTGAGTGCGGAGACTTCCGTCTACAACCAAATCACCTATCTGGACGGTCAATCCAGCGAGCAGGTCAGGATCGACCCGTTCGGTCGAAACCACTTCCCTGTTCAATTTTTTCGTGATCGCTCCGACGAGAGCTTCTCGAATAGCAGAAGAGAGGCTAGTTGCCGACGTAATTGTGGCATTGACTCTTCCCGCCATCGCATCCATTCGATCTTTATAAGCATGAGTGATGTCATCGATCAGACCCTGCCTTCCTCGATCGATCAGGATTCGTAACAGATTCAGAACTGGCTCGGAGACTTGACCTGACAGGGCCTTTTCGATGGCCGCTTTCTTGTCACTTCGCCGAATCTTCGGGCTCTCGAGGAAGATCTGAATCTGCGTATCTTCCTCGACGGTCGTGGAGATAGCCTCCAACTGATCCCTGTAGAGATCAGCCTCTTTCTTCTCGATACCCACATCCAGCAATGCACTGGCGTAAGCCTGGGCTACCGGATGTCGTTGTTTGATGCCTGCTGCCAACGTGAACTCCTAGTTGATCTTCTCGTACTCGGAAATGGTGTCCTTGGCGATTCGATCCTGATCCTTTTCGTTGATCGAGTGACCGATTAACTTCTCCGCGATCGTGATCGAGAGATCAACCGCACGTGTATGGATCTCATCGACCGCTTTTTCCTTCGCCTGATCGATCTCGGACAGAGCGCGAGTCTTGATCTCTTCGGCCTGAGTCTTGGCATCACTGACAACCTGGTCGCGAACAACCTCCGCGTCCCGCTTGCCCTCGGCGACGATTGCGCTCGCATCTTTTCGAGCCGCAGCAAGGATCTTCTCCTGCTCGGTCTGGAATACCTGTTGTTCCTCACGCATACGATCCGCAGCCTCGAGAGAATCACGGATTTTCTGCTCTCGTTCGTCGAGCGCGGTCAAGATCGGACCCCATGCCTTCTTCTTCAGGATCCAGAAGGCGAGCAAGAAAACCACCACCGTGTAGATGAAGGTCTCGGTGTCAGGATCCAGCAATCCCTTTCTGGCACCACCGGCTTCATCGGCAGCAAACAACTGCCCCGACGCCATCAAGATGCAGCACGGAATCAAGACCAGCAGGGTCAGGATCGATCGAAAAATGATGAATTTTCTAGCCACCTTCGGCCATCCCAATGATCGAGTTGTAGATCATGAAACAGAACACCACGGCAAAGAGAGCAACACCTTCGACAAGTGCTGCAGTCAGAAGCATCGTTCCTCGAACATCACCAGAAGCCTCCGGCTGACGAGCGATCGCTTCACAAGCAGAACCACCGATTCCTCCGATTCCGATTCCCGCACCGACAGCAGCCAGACCGGCACCGATCCCGGCTCCCATGATGCCGTTGGTAACAAAACTGCTGTCAGCAGCCGCCAGGCTCAGGAGCCCCATGAGCATTTCCATCGCAAATCCCTTTCACATGCCCGCCCTTGAGCGGATCCCCGTTTCTATGCCCCCTGGGGGCCTAGTGTTCTGGATGTATCGCCAACGACAGAAAAACTGTCGTCAAAAACGCAAAGATGTAAGCCTGGATACCGGCCACCAGCAATTCCAGAAACATCAGCAAGACGCAACTTGCCAGAGAAATCACTGTGATGGTCGTCCCCAGGAAAAAACTCTCGGCAGATAGGATCCCGGCGGGCATGTGAAAGGGATTTGCGATGGAAATGCTCATGGGGTGATCTGACTGAGAATCTCGATCGGGATCATCATGGGCCACAGCAGTGCGGGCCCCACCAGCAGGCTATCCTTCAGATACTTGACGAGTCCGTTTCTCTTGACGCCAACTGCGTGGTAGGTGACGAACGCGATCAGAGCCAGCCCAGCGGTCACACTGATGTTGCTGGTTGCAGTTGCAGACCCCGGAACCAGACCCAACAGATTGCAGAAGAGTACGAAGAAGAAGAAGGTCCAGATCAATGGCACGAACTTGCGAGTGTCATCACCGAGAAAAGGCTCGACCATCTGGTCACGAATGTAGATGAGAATCACTTCGAACAGTCCAGTGAACCTACCGCCAGGGGCACCGCCAGCTATTCTCTTGGCCACCATCGGAAATACGATCAAACACAGTGCCGCAGCCAGGACGAGAAACAGTACGTGACGGGTGATCTGGAGATTTTCTGTGAGCCAGTAGAGATCGTGGTCGAGTACGTGACCCAGAGGATCGCTACTAGCAAGAGTCACCAGGAACCCGGTCATTTACCAGCCTCTTCTTCGGCCCCTTCTGGGCTCATCGGATCGGTTTGCTCCGCTTCGGGAGTTCTCTCGAGACGCGTGACTTCGCTGGCCGGAGCCAGGTCACCCCTTTTCAGCGCCTGATTGAGAGTCACAATCTCGACACCAAGCACCAGCAAGTAGAGGAGCGTGGTGGTCAACAACGCTCTTTGACTCCACTGACCTCCTGCAACGGCATATACCAGCCCCATACTCGCGAACAGGACCAGCGCTCGTTGCAGCACACCCTTGAGCAACTCACCGCTCATCTTCTGAGGATCACAGGTCAGAGCAGCTCGCATACTCCGAAAACCGAGAAGTCCCAACCCCACGGCCCAGAGAACTCCCCAGACCAGACACAGTAATCCTTCTCGACCCCATTGCTCACGTACGAACAACGCCGAGATACCACCTGCGACCAACACGACTCCACAAATGCGATAGAGGAACAGTCGAGAGAGGCTCATTCGGTCGCCTCTCCTGATTTTTTGTCCTCCGAATCGCGGGTCGGATCTTCACTCGAAGTCGCCTCCGAGGTCCGGCTGTCAGTACCTTCTCGCAGCAGGATCTTCACCATCGCGACGAGCGCCAGTCCGATGCCACCGAGGGTTCCCCAGGGTGAACTTCCGAACTTGCCATCCAGCCAGTACCCACCGAGTGCTAGCGCGACAAACGTGATGACAACCTGGAAACCGAGAGTCGAAAGACGGATGTAAGCCGCCGACTTCGCTGGATCCCCATCTCGATCGGAATCGGAGCTGCCTCTTCTCGTCACGTCACTCCTGACCTGTTTCTCGGTAAGGTGCTGGAACGTAGTGATCGACATCGCAGCAAGATGGGAAAAGTACCAACGGCCCTGTGAGAGGTCAAGGAAATCGGCCCCTCACAGAAGGCAGAAGACCGTTGTATTGGCGTGTTTCAGGGCCATCGAAAAGCGGATTCTGGACCTTCATCTACGGTCCCATCAACCCCCACCGTCATCGTCTTCGGACGCTTCATCTCCCAGAGCATCGAGAACCTGCCGCGGGCGTACCGCCGCTGGCTCGAGTCTCAGAGCCCTGCGAGCTATCTTGCGTGCCTCGTCATCTTCTCCCAGTTTCCACAACACCCAGGAGAGATCCGGGTAGATCTGGCCGAGTTGCGGCGAAGACGCACTCAGTCGCGCTTCCAGTTCTGTCTTGGCCTTTCCCCACGCCTCGATTCCGATATAACCCAGCGCCAGTAATTCATGCCCCTTTTCGTTGTATGGATCGATGAACGGAAGATCCCAGGCAACATCAACGACCCCTGCCCAGTCACCCTTATTGGCCAGGCTCTCCGACACCAACAAACGGGTGCGTGCGTCAGACCGATCGTAGAGAGCCTGTGATCGCAACGATTCGACGGCGTCATCATCGAGCCCGAGATCCCTCTGGATGGTAGCCAGTTCCACCCACGGACTGCGCCCCCCGACCGGCGAGGCCGTCCCCGATGGAGCCATCGTGGTCGCCTCGAGGTACAGTTTCAACGCCTCCTCGTTCTTTCCTTGCTCGCGCAAAGTTTTCGCCAGCAGTAAACGACTACGCCATGCCCAGATGGTGTCGCCCGCGATTGCACCTCGCAGTGATTCTTGTGCGGATGAGACCAGCCCATCGGCCATCTCCATCAAACCACGAATCGCCAGAAGGTCCGGATTATCCTCATCGATCTTTTCTGCCTTACCCAGGGTAAGTTCGGCATCCGCCTTGCGCCCGGATGCCAGGTATGCTGCCGCAAGCCAGACCCACACACGAACATCACCAGGCCGAACCACGGTTCGCTCACGCAGATAATCGATGTGTCGTTGCTGAAAACTGGGTCCTATTCCTGCATCTGCGACTCTGGCACTCATCCACTCGAGAAATTCCTTGTCGAATTGGCCGGCGGACTTCCCCAGAACTTCCTTGAGGACCTGAAGGGTAGTTTGCCCTCTCGAATACGCATCGAGCATCTTGCGAATCGAACCGAGACCCTTTGTTTCGACAATCCATTCGCAGATCAAACCCGACTGAACGTAGCCGACCAGAATCTCTCCTCGCCAACGAGGATTGGTGAAGGCTCCCTGCAAATCCTCGATGCTACGAAACCCACCCCCATGAAACTCGGACGAAACCAATAACGGTTCAGACCTCTTCCAGCGAGGTTCGGTTCTTCCTTCCTCCAGTACAGAAAGTCCTTCACCGAACCAACGGGGGATTCTGTGTTTGGCTTTTTGCAGAGTCGCAACATGCGCGAGCTCATGAACAGCAACAGCGCCCCAATTTCCAGGAATCGCACGAGGAGTGGTGAGAGTAACCAGGTGACCGAAACAAACCCCACTTGCAGCGAGACCAGGCAATCCTATTGAACGTGCGGAAAAATAAGCATGATCAGAGAAGTCTTCTACGGTGAGTGGCCGTAACATCGCCAGCTGGTAATCGCGTTCCAGCATCGTCCTGGTATCTGTCAGCAACGGACGCAAATAAGGCATCAACCATGGCTTCTCATCGGTTCGCATCCGGATGATGAGACCGTCCTCTTCGGTGGTCGTGAATTTTTCATCGATGTGTTCCATGAGCGTTCGCGTGTTCTTGATCCAGACATTGAACCTGTCTCGCGCCCACGCCTCGTCCAACACCTCCCGCCCCTTCTTTTCCCATCCACTCCGAAGTGCGTTGATGGCGAAAACGGCATAGGCCCTGAAAAGTCCCTCATCGAGTTCCATCGCTTTCAGAGCATGCTCTGCCGATTCCCGGTAAAAGAAACGATCGACCAGTCTCTCGGCCAGAGTGACATGGAAGACCGCCGGTGCAGGGTGGGAAGCCTCCACTTTCTGTTGCAACTCCTCGAACTCCTCGATACGTGCCATCGACCACAATATTGCTGCCAGCAACCCCTGAGCTTTCTGGTTACCCGGGTCCTGTTGCAGGACCTCCTTGTAGATCTTCTCGGCACGCGCCCAATCTTCACCGGCAAAGGCGATGTCTCCTTGTAGCAACAACAACTCGGGGTACTTTTCCCAGATGAATTGTGCCCTGCTGGTCAGTTGCTGAACTTCCTTGCCACGATCTCCCGGAAAACGAAAGTCCGCCCATGTCGCTCGCGCGAGACCAACGAGCGCTTCCGCACTATTTGGATTTCGTTCGATAGCATCTTTGAAGTGGCTGCGGGCATCGGGATAGTTGTACTTGTTGAAGAGCGCCCAACCGCTCGCTACGTGGGCCGCCACCGATTGCTTATCGATGTCGAGAGCACTGTCATACATCACTTCATAGGCATCTCGAAATCTCTCCATCCCTTCACACGCTTTCCCGAACCATACGAATTGCTCGGGGGCGAGACGCTCCGCTTCTTCC
>JYMV01012790.1_pt1 | contig 17221 bp, 15 predicted proteins | sample 338911 | NCBI WGS metagenome assembly JYMV01 (sample SAMN03354496, study PRJNA234377) | hydrothermal vent metagenome | biome: Deep sea; feature: Hydrothermal plumes at the Eastern Lau Spreading Center, Western Pacific Ocean; material: Seawater | place: Tonga | collected 2009 | depth 2000 m m
ATCTAAATAGAGAGGTAATCTCTCAGGAGAAGGCTATTCAAGCTGTTGCAAAGGCAATTAAGAGAAATAGGGCGGGACTATCTGACCCAAATAGACCGATAGGCAGTTTCCTATTCTTAGGACCAACAGGGGTTGGAAAGACCGAAACAGCTAAGGCATTAGCTCGATTCCTATTTGACTCAGAGAATGCAATGGTTCGGTTTGACATGAGTGAATATATGGAGAAACATTCAGTCTCTAAATTGATTGGGGCTTCTGCTGGATATGTTGGATATGAAGAGGGCGGACAGCTTACAGAAGCAGTTAGACGAAAACCCTATTCAGTTCTCCTATTTGATGAGATTGAGAAAGCTCATAGAGATGTTTGGAATATCCTTCTCCAAGTTCTGGACGATGGTAGATTGACTGACAATAAAGGGGTAACAGTAGATTTCAGAAACACCATCATTATCCTAACTTCCAACTTGCAGGAGGAGAATCTCAGAGAGTTTTTCCGCCCAGAATTCCTAAATCGGTTAGATGATATTGTGAAGTTCAAAAAGTTAGAACAGCAGGATATTGTCAAAATCCTTGATATTTTCATCTCCAAAATCCAGAAGAAGTTAGAAGAGCGAGAGATTGAGATTGAAGTTACTCCAAAAGCAAAAGAGTATATCGCTTCTATCGGTTTCGATGAGGTTTATGGAGCTAGACCTCTAAAAAGAGCTTTATACAATGAGGTAGAGGACAGATTGGCTGAACTAATCTTAGAGGAAAAGGTAGATAAGGGCAATCGGGTAGTATTCGATTTTGTAGATGGAGAAATCACCACTAAGGTAATTTAGGGGTTTCTCCCCGCCCCCCTCCTAAATATTTCTATCTTTCTTTCGATGATACAATATCAGAAATACTATCATCGGAGTTAGGACTTTGAGAATATTACTACTAATAATCCCTTTACTATTTTTTTGGAGTTGTGGAGGTGGTGGCGGTAGCAGTTTAGTAGAAGATGATAAAACTGTTGTGAGACACACCGTAAATCTTGTAGTTCGGATAGGACTTGACGAAAAAGATATTGATAGAGATACCAAAAGTAGAACTTTAAAAAAGAGAATTAAATATAGAGATATTGAGAAAGTTACATTAACTATATACGATAGCGACCACACCTATTATCAAGATGTCGAGTTGGCAAAAGAGGGAAATAGTTGGGAAGCTAAGGTATTTGGATTGCCAACAGATAGGGATATAGCTTTTATAGCCAAAGCATTTGATAAGAATGGAAAGAAAATACTTACCGGTAAAGTTGTTAAAAATTTGAATATCGATGATAGTTCCATAATTGTTCCTCTCCAACTCATCGGATTAGATGTAACCATTATCCCATCAATTACCAATGTTTGGGTAGGAGATGTAAATAGAAGCGATAAGACAATAAATTTCAATATTCAGAGCGGTAACTCTGAGATACTAAATTGGAAAATTATTCCAGATAAAAAATTACTTCAATGGGGGGACTTCAACCAGACCAGTGGCAAAGTCGATTTGAGATTTAAGACAAGTGAAGATATTCATGTCTATTTCCAGCTCAAATCTATCAAAAACCTAAAAGAGCTTTCCTATGAAAACTACTTCATTATCTCCAATGAAGATGGAGACGAGCAGAATATCACCTTTTATATATACGAACAGAAAGGGCAAATTAGAGCCTCTATCGCCCCTCTAACTGAACATATATATCTAGTCTTTTATAAAGATAAAATAGAAGCCCATGCGATAGTAGATAGCAGATTTCAACCTGGTAAGGAGATATGTAAAAATAGTTTTGATATTTTGAAAGAAGAGCTTCCATTAGCCCATAAGAGTCTTCAAGAGCTATTTACTCTCTATTACAACTCTATTGATGAGGTGGCTCAACTTCAAGGTAAATCTATTATTGGAGCTGAAAATATACTCACATCACTGGGAAAAGAGATAGGGCTTAGTGAAAATGGAGCCGAGACAAACCTATCTAAGTTTTTGAATATAGATATAAATTTGACATATGATAAGTTGGTGAATAGATATAGAGCTGTCTATTACAATAATGAGGACTTTCTCTATCTGGACAATAGATTTCTAAGAAATCGATATTTTAGAAATATGTTGGATTACTATATTGATAGCAAGAAAGATATATTTATAGCATTGGAGAGCTACTATGGAGATGTAGATAAAAATAGTTCTGTTTTGGAACTTATCAAATATTTCCAACCTAAGAGCGACCTCATCAGGTATCTGATTGCTACCCCTGTTGGTGGGATAGTAGATGATTACAACTCCGAAGATGGCAATTTTTCTCAAAATGGAGACTATTACTATTCCAAATTGGAGTTAGATGATAATGAATCGAGAGAGAAACTCCACCAATTGATAGGGGCTATAAAAAATCAAGATTTTCAAGATTGGAAAGAGCCATTTAGCAAGAGTGGAATATCTTTCAGTAACTTTGTCTATTTCTATTCGGATAAGAATAATTCAATTCATGAGCTTGTCAATGAAAAGATATACAACCAAACTAAGGAGTTGATGGAGTTTCGACCAAATGAGAATATAGATAACCTATTTGAGAATTTGAAAAATAGATATGGAGATAGCGATACTTTTAAAGAGTTTGAAAAGCTCTATCTAGATAGAAGTTTCCAAGATTTCCTAGACTACTACAAATATGGAGATGAAAAGGATTTCCGAACTGTTCGACTTACATTAGACGAGGATATATGTATATTTAGAGAGGCAGATGAGAGTAGTGAGAAAAATATTATTTATCAATGGTGGTTAGAAAACGACTCTCTACCTATTCCATATCCAGATACAAATCCGATAGTGATTGAGAACTTCAATGGCTCTATTCAGGACAGACTTCATCTAAAAGTAAGTAATGGAGATGGAATTTCTAACGAGTATGTATATGAGTTGAATATCCACAACTGGTTAGATGAGAATAATAGGTCTGTCTATATTGAACAGACAAACCAAAAGGAGAGTAACAGCTCTACTAGTGCGGATAGCGAGAATAGCAATAGTAACAATAGCCAGACTAACAGCGAAAATAGTTCAAATATTGTAGATGGTAAAGATTACAGTTTCAAATTGTTCTCAAATAAACAAGAGCTAAATATTATGTATGGAGAGACCCAATCGGTTCTATTCACAACTTCTAAGAAATTCGACGATTTTGAAGCCGATGTTTTGGGGGTTATCAATCCGCAATTGTTCCAATACAAAATATACAAATTGGATATAGGCAAATACCAATTAGATATTACCTCTATTCCAAATAGTAGCGGAGAGTATAGAACGGGACAAGCATCTCTAAATTTTATGGTTCAAAACCAATACTATGCTCAATCGCAAGAGATAAAAATAACAATTTCAAACCCTGTAAATATTATTAGCCTCAAAAACTCCTATACAGTTGTAGAAGGAGAGGAGCGAAATATTACAGCTCGATTTAACAATATTAGAGGGGACGACCTAAAATTCAAGTTGATAGAGAATAGTTCCAAATTTGATGCTTGGAGAGTTGGAGATTCCTATTTCAGCAACGGAGAGAGCAGAAATGGAGTGAATTACAACTTCAAAGTAAAAGGGACTTTGGCAGGAGAAGATGAGCTAATTTTGAGAGTAACAGATACATCTATGGAGCCTGAATATATTCAAGACTTTCCTATAAAAATAGTAGTTGAGAAGAGAGATGATGAGGTTGTCAATAGTGAATTGGCTAAATATAGTTGTGGAGATATTCAGATAGATAAGACAAAATATATCTATATCGATAATGCATATGGTGATGGAGCTATTGGAGGACCTGATAACGAAGTTGAATTAGAATCACTGAATAGCATCTATCCTAAGGGGAATTATCTATCAAGAATAGTCCTGCTCTATCCTGTTGGATATGGAGGAGACGAAAATTTGGCGGGTGAGTTCTATATCTACAACCAGAGCAACCATCGATATATAGGAATAGTGAGATATGGTAAGAAATTGAGTAAGAAGCCATTTTTTATCAAATACTATGATGAAGAGACAAATAGTGTGAAGTGTGAAAGCCACACATTCTCGCCAATTTAGATAGGAAAATATGGTAAAATGCAGATAAATATTTTTCAAAGGATTCTATATGAAACTTAGAACTTTGGCTCTAACTTCTCTTTCAGTAGTTGCTCTTACCTTTACCGCTTGTGGTGGAGACAAAAAAGAGGAGGCTAAACCTGCTGTTCAACATGAGGTAAAAGCTGAAACACCAGCCCCAGCACCAGAAGCTAAACCTGCTGAACCAAAAGCAGAAGCTCCTGCACCAGCTCCACAACCAGCCCCAGCTCCAAAAGCTGAAACTGCATCTGCTCCTGATGGTTCTAAACTATTTGCAAAATGTCAAGCTTGTCACGGTGCCCATGGTGAGAAATCTGCTCTTGGAAAATCAGAAGTTATTCAAGGTTGGGATAAAGCTAAGTTAGTTGAGGCTCTTAAAGGATACAAGGCTGGAACTCGAAATGTTCACGGCATGGGTGGTCTTATGAAAGGTCAAGTAGCTCCATTTAGTGATGCTGAAATTGAGGCTGTGGCTGAGTATATCTCAAACTTGAAATAGTGAGCTGAAACACTTATACACAATTCATAGTGAAAGTTATAGCTAACAATAAAAAGGCTTTCCACGACTATACAATTGTTGAAAAGTTAGAAGCGGGGATTGCCCTAACCGGTGGTGAAGTGAAAGCTATCCGGGCGGGGCGAGTAAATCTCCGCGATAGCTACATTCGTATTATCAAAGGTGAAGCTTACCTAATACAAGCTCATATTAGCAGTTTGGATACGACTAATAAGGCTTTCGCCTTTGATGAAACTCGTCGCCGAAAATTACTCCTCCATCGTAGAGAGATAAATAAACTTTACTCCAAAGTTACCAAAACATCTCTTACCCTTGTTCCGTTGAAGTTGTATATCAACAATAGGAATTTGGTAAAAGTTGAAATCGCCTTAGTTCAAGGAAAGAAGACACACGACAAACGACAAGCCCTCAAAGAGAAGACGATAAAAAGAGATATTGCAAGGGCTATGAAAAATTATTAGATATAATATCGCAAACAAAAGGACAGATGGGTGAGTGGTTGAAACCGCACGCCTGGAACGCGTGTGTAGGGCAACCTACCGAGGGTTCGAATCCCTCTCTGTCCGCCACTCTATTCGGTTTCGTTTTTATCTTCTATCCTCTTTTCAAATTCATCTAACATATTTGCTGTCGTCTCTTCAAATGCACCATAAGAGACTATTTTCTGGTATCTCTGATTTAGCAACTCCTCTTTGGAAAGCTTGGAGAGTTCGCTATATTTCTCTAAAACATAGTTTTTTAGCAGTTTAGCCGTCTTCTCTTTTTCACGATGAGCCCCTATTTTCGGCTCTTCAATAATATCATCGATAAGCCCTAACTCTTTCAAGTCCTCAGCGGTAATTTTCAATGCTTTTGTAGCTGTTTCGACCATCTTAGGGTCTTTCCAAAGAATAGCAGCACACCCTTCTGGTGAAATTACAGAGAAAACAGAATACCTCATCATTGCTAACTTATCAGCAACTCCAATTGCTAATGCTCCACCGCTTCCACCTTCACCAATAACAACTGCAATAGTAGGAACAGAGATTTTGCTAAGCTCGTAAAGGTTTCTAGCGATGGCTTCGCTCTGGTTTCTCTCCTCTGCCCCAATACCCGGGTAAGCCCCTGGGGTATCTATCAGAAAGAGGATAGGAATTCCAAATTTTTCAGCCAATTTAGCTACTCTCAAAGCCTTTCGATACCCTTCTGGGTGGGGCATTCCAAAATTGCGATATATCTTTTTCTTAGTCCCTCGCCCCTTCTGTTCTCCAATCACAACAAATCTCTGGTCGCCTATATACCCTATAAATGCGACAATAGATTTATCATCTGCAAAATGTCTATCTCCGTGTAGTTCGTAGTAGTCTCTCATAATAAGACGGACATAGTCCAATGCATAGGGTCTATCTGGGTGTCTGGCTAATTGTAACTTTTGATATGGAGTGAGATTGGAGAATACTTTTTCAACTTCTCTATCTAATTCTTCATTCAATATCTCAACAGCTGGAATATCGTTTCTAAGTTTGGCTGAATCGATACTATCCTGAATACTCTTGAATTTCTGCTCAAAGTCTAAATATGTAGCCATAGCCTCTACACTTTTCTAAAAATTACCGCTCCGTTTGTTCCACCAAATCCAAAGGAGTTACTCATTACAATATCCAATTTAGCCTCTCGTGCCTTATTCGGAACATAATCCAAATCACAATCTGGGTCTGGATATTCGTAGTTGATAGTAGGAGGAATAATATTTCTCTCCATAGCCATTAGAGAAATCACTGCCTCAATTCCACCTGCCGCACCTAAGCAGTGTCCAATTTGTCCTTTGGTTGAACTTACAGGAGGAACACTATCACCAAATAGCTTTTTTATCGCCTCAGTCTCATTTTTATCGTTAGCCGGTGTGCTAGTGCCGTGTGCATTGATATAGTCAATTTGAATATCTTCTCCCGTTACCCTTTTTGCCATCTCAACTGCCGACCTCATCGCTCTATATGGACCATCGACAACAGGGGAGGTAATATGGTTAGCATCTCCACTTTCACCAAATCCAATTATCTCTCCATATATCTTAGCACCCCTTGCAATAGCTAAATCGTAATCCTCTAAGACCAAAGCTCCTGCACCTTCTCCCATTACGAAACCGTCCCGTTTTGCATCGAATGGGCGAGAAGCTTTTTGAGGTTCATCGTTATGAGTTGAAAGGGCTTTCATAGATGCAAATCCACCTATTCCAACAGGACAGATAGCCGACTCAGCACTAACCACTAACATTCTATCAGCACCGCCCAACATAATAGTTTTAGAGGCTTCAATAATAGAGTGAGTTCCAGCGGCACAAGCTGTTACACTAGAAAGATTCGGACCTTTCAATCCGTAATCTATCGATACAAATCCGCCCAACATATTTACTAAGGCTGACGGGATAAAGAATGGGGATATTCTGCGAGGGGTTCTATTTTCAGCAGTAATAGAGTTCTTCTCTATATTTGGAAGTCCTCCAATACCAGAAGCGGAACTAATCCCAAATCTATCGTAATCTATATCGTCAGGTAGTCGGGCATCGTCCATTGCCTCTTTTGCTGCCTTTATTCCCAAATGGATAAACCTATCAGCCTTCTTTACATCTTTGGGATTCATAAATTGGGACGGGTCGAAGTTTTTCACTTCACCGGCTATCTTTACTGAATGTTTTTCGGTATCAAATAGGGTAATGGTATCTATTCCACTCTCACCATTGATAATTCTTTGAAAAGACTCCTCCCTATCCAATCCGAGAGCATTTACCATTCCTATACCGGTAACTACTACTCTTCTCATACCTATATGCTCCATACCAAATTTAGGCGGGAGAAACTCTCTCCCAAATTACTATCTCTAAATTGCTAACTATTGTTTAGCTTCTATATAGTCGATAGCATCTTGAACTGTTTTTATCTTTTCAGCCTCTTCATCTGGAATTTCGATATTGAATTGTTCTTCAAGTGCCATAACTAACTCTACAACATCAAGGCTATCAGCTCCAAGGTCTTCTGTAAATCTTGACTCTGGTTTAATTTCGCTAATTTCTACATTTAGTTGCTCAGCTACAACCTTTGCAATATCATCAAAAAGTGCCATTAATTTCTCCTTATATCCGAAAAATAGATTTCCGAATTCTAACATATCGCTATCTCTCTTGTTAGAATTGTCTTAAAAAAGGATATAGGTGTTCGACTTTCAGATAAATAGTGATGAATGTATAAAATGTGGTAAATGTATCCCAAGTTGCACTATCCATTTTGCCAATCCCGATGAGGTTACATCTCCTCGCGGTTTCATAGCACTTCTTGGAGAGTATCAACAAGGAAATCTGGAACTGGATAGGGAGGTAAAAAATATCTTTGAAAGCTGTTTCCTCTGCACCAATTGTGTAGATGTCTGCCCTAAATCTCTACCTACTGATACACTGATTGAGAATATCCGTTCAGAGATAGCAGAAAAATATGGGATAGCTTGGTTTAAACGGTTCTTTTTCTTCCTCCTTCGAAATAGAACTATTATGGATATATTTTTCAAGTTTGGATATATGTTCCAAAGTTGTGGAGTGAAGATAAAGGAGAATATCAACTCTATTACATTGCCTATAATTAAACGAACCGTTCCATCTCTCTCTAAAAAGTCCTTTCTAAATTCCTATCCAGAATTTATAGATAATGGTTCAGATAGAACCGTGGCGATATTTATCGGTTGTCTTGCAAATTACAACTATACCAATATTGGAAAGTCCCTCTTAGCTATCCTTAGGAGTATAGATTACAATGTATTCCTAGCAAAAGAGCAGTTATGTTGTGGAGCTCCTGCCTATTTTACTGGCGATTTTGCAACCGTCGATTACCTCTCAAAGAGAAACATAGAATATTTTGAGACTTTTATAGATAAAGTTGAAGCTATCCTAATTCCTGAGGCGACTTGTAGCGGAATGGTTCGGGTAGATTACTCTCACTACTTTCACAACCAGCCCGAGTGGAGAGAGAGGATAGAAAAGCTATCTGATAAAATATTTTTAGCTACTGAATGGCTATATAGACAGGAGAAGTTGCATCGTCTATTAGAGGAGAGAGGTAAGATTTTCGATGAGGTGGTAACCTATCACGACCCTTGTCATGCTCGAAAGATGCAGGGAGTATATAGAGAACCCCGCGAACTAATTCAAAAGAGTTACAAATTTCGCGAAATGGAAAATCCCAACCAGTGTTGTGGATTTGGAGGGGTTACAATTCAGAGCGAAAAATATCACCTCGCAAAGGTCGTAGGAGATAGTAAAGCTGAAATGGTAAGAGAGACAAACTCCGATATAGTTTCAGCCGAGTGTTCAGCTTGTCGGGTTCAGATAACCGATTCACTTGAAAGAAATGGAGTAAATACGATTTTCCGACACCCTGTCGAGCTTATAGCTGATGCACTTTTTAAATAGGAGGGATATAGATGATAGAGGTTGTAGTAAATGGTAAAAAAATGGAGTTTCCAAAAGGTTCAACTATTGAAGATATTCTAAATAAGTTACAGATTAGAGATAAGGTAATGGCAACAGCAGTAAATTTAGAAGTTGTCAAAAAGGAGAATTGGAAAAACTTCACTCCAAAAGATGGAGATAGAATAGAGTTTCTCCAATTCGTAGGAGGTGGGTAAAATCCACCTCATCGCGATTAGTGTAGTTCCTGATTTAATTTAACCTCTCTTTTACTTCTAAAAGCAACGATTTGCCCAGTTTCTGAATTTTGTCGGAAATGGGCTCCATTTATTCCTGCAAGTTCTCTACCTTTAAAAACTCTCTTATTTGGTAAATCTGGATTTATCTCTCTAAGTTTTGCTAACTCCTCCTCTGAGATGGTTATTTTTGTCCCTTCAAGGATTGCTAAACCTGCATCAATAATACAGCCATCACCCAAAGGAATTCCACAAACAGAGTTAGCACCGAGAAGGGTATTTTTTCCAATAGATATTGGATTTCCATTAGTTCCAGAGAGAACTCCCAATATAGAAGCTCCACCCCCTATATCTGAACCATCTCCAACAATTGCAGAGCTGGAAATCCGACCCTCGACCATAGAAGCCCCAGTTGTTCCTGCATTGAAATTGATATATGAAGCTCCCGGCATAATAGTTGTTCCCGGTGCCAACCTAGCTCCCATTCTAACTTTTGAGCTATCCAAAATTCTGATATTGTCATCAGGAATAACATGTTGGAGAAATCTAGGAAACTTATCAACAGCATCGATATTAGGATACATGTTGAAAATTTTGAGTTCTATCTCATTATCTCGAAGCCAATCAAGTTCATACGGCTTATTCCCGCTCCAAGCCACATTGTGGAGAACTCCAAAAGCTCCATCTAAATTTAGACTTCTCAAATCGGCTTTTCTTTGAGAGAGAGCATATAGTTTCAAGTAGGTAGCCTCTACCGATTTCAATGGTGCATCTTCAAAGATAAAGACCAGTCTGAATAGGTGCAAATCTGGGCGGTTTTTAAGCTTATCGACAACTTGGATATTTTTATGTTTATCCCCTTTTGCCTCTGCAATAAATGGAGTAAATTTTTTTAGAACAGCTTCAATAAATGTTGGAGTGATTGAATAGACCAACTCACTTTGTGAAAAGTCGATAGATGCTCCACTCTCTTGAAGTGCTTTCACAAATACGGCAAGAGTTCCATAATTCTCTTTCCAATTTATTACCGGATAGGTCGCCTGTAAAACTTTATTTGGATTTTTCTGTCCCAAATCGACCCGACAAATTCCAAACCCTATCGCTCTTCTATATCCTTGCTCTCTCTCAACCTCATCAACAAATTGGGAAAATTCTTCTTTTGTATATATAGTTTTCAAATTGCTATCTCCTATTTTGTGGTGGTTGAGAATTCTATCATATTGGTAACATGGCGAAAATCTTTCCAAAGGGGACAATGTGTTTAAAAAGATACTACCTCTCAACCTTATTCTATTTTTCAGATTCTTGGGGCTGTTTTTGGTATTGCCTCTAATTTCTATCTATGCTTCTGAGCTACCAAACTCCACCCCTCTATTAGTAGGAGTTGTAATAGGTGGATATGCTCTAACTCAGGCACTTTTTCAAATTCCATTTGGGATATTGAGTGATAAATTTGGACGAAAAGCACTAATACTATTTGGAATGGTGCTATTTCTTATAGGTTCAGTGATAGCATATTTAGCCAATGACATCTACACCCTGATTATGGGTAGATTGTTACAAGGAGCAGGGGCTGTCGGTTCTGTAATTAGTGCAGCAATAAGTGATGTAGTTCCAGAAGAGAAGAGGGGCAAGGCGATGGCAATGGTTGGCGGTTCAATTGCTATCGCTTTTGCTATTGCGATGGTTGTAGGTTCAGTAGTCGGAGGATATTTTGGAGTTGATATTCTTTTTCTAATTACCTCCATTTTGGCATTTCTAGCAATAGTAGTTGCTGTAAAGTTGGATACTATCCCAAAAATAGAGTTTATGTATAGCAGAAATGGAGAAAAGAGAAACCTATTAGGGGATAGCAATTTGCTATATCTCTTCTGGACTTCACTACTCCAAAAGGGAATGATGTCAATAGTATTCATGGTAATTCCAATTCTACTCACCTCATCGGGAGAGTGGTCAAAAGAGGAGTTATGGAAACTCTATATCCCTGCTATGGTTCTGGGGCTTCTTTCTATGGGACCAGCAGTCATATTTGGAGAGAAAAAGGGGAAACCAAAAATAGTATTTCTAATCTCCTCTTTTCTATTTGTGCTAACTGCTCTATTGTTAGCTAAAAATAGTGTTTCTACTACTATCCTTGCTCTCTTTGTCTTCTTTGTAGCTTTCAATTTGATAGAGCCTCTGATTCAATCGATGGTCTCTAAACTTGTTCGAGTTACTGAAAAGGGTAAAGCTTTGGGATATACCAACTCATTTGCCTATTTCGGAACTTTTCTCGGAGGAACAGGAGCGGGGCTGTTTTTGGAAAATGGAGATATTGAAAAGTTAGCATATCTACTAATCGCCCTTTCTACTATCTGGTTAGTTTGGACTTTGAGATTTCGAAATCCTGAGCTAAAAGGCAATATATACCTCGACCACTCTAATAGTTTGCAGAGTAAGATAGAGGGCGGAAACTTCACATTTATAGATGAGTGGTATATCAATAGAAGTGAAAACCTCATCGTTATTAGATATAGTCGTATCCTCTACTCAGAAGATGAAATTAGAGACCAATTAGGAGTAAAGTAATTGAGTATATATAGAGTTCTCATAAAGTCCAAAGATGAGCAGGGATTGGTATATAGAATCTCAAAAATCTTTTCAGATATGAAATTGAATATAGTCTCTAATAGTGAGTTTGTAGATAGGGAAAATAGTCTCTTCTTTATGAGAACAGAGGTAACTGGTGAAAATTTAGATGTAGAGAAACTACATAGCGAAATCTCCAAAAGTATCCCTCAAAATAGTGAAATTACTATTATCGATACCTCTATTAGAAAAAAGATAGTGATATTGGTAACTAAGGAGGTGCATTGTTTAGGGGATATTTTGATGAGGTGGATAGAGGGGGAGCTAAATAGTGATATTGTAGAAGTAATTGGCAACCATAGCACTCTGGAAAATGTAGTTACAAAATTTGGAATTCCATTCACCACAATATCCCATGTTGGATTGGATAGGGAGGAACATGCCAAAAAGATATTAGAGAGATTGGAAAAATTGGAGTTCGACTATATAGTATTAGCTAAGTATATGAGGATATTACCCCCTCTATTTGTAGAGAAATATCGAAATAGAATTATCAATATCCACCACTCATTTTTACCAGCATTTATTGGAGCAAATCCATACAAACAGGCATATGAAAGGGGGGTAAAGATAATAGGGGCTACCGCCCATTTTGTTACCAATGAACTTGATGAAGGACCTATTATTGAACAGGGGGTAATAGATATAGACCATACCTATTCATGGAAAGAGATGCAGAAAGCTGGTAGAGATGTTGAAAAGATAGTTCTATCCAAAGCCCTAAGCAAAGTTTTAGAGGATAGGGTATTTATTTATAATAACAAAACCGTAATATTGTAGGAGTGATTATGGAATTGTGTTTAGCATTAGATAGACCAACTCTATCAGACAATTTAGAGTTGGTTCGAGAGTTGAAAGAGTTCAATATATGGCTGAAAATTGGATTTAGAAGCTATGTCCGAGATGGAAATAGGATAATCGAGGAGTTGAAAAATATCAATCCAAATTTCAAGATATTCCTAGATTTGAAACTCTATGACATTCCAAATACGATGGCTGATACAAGTGAAGAGATAGCAGATTTAGGGGTGGATATGTTCAATATCCATGCAAGTGCTGGAAAAAGTGCAATGGTCGCAGTTATGGAGAGGTTGAAGAATAGAGAGAAGAGACCTATCGTCTTAGCGGTAACTGCTCTTACCTCTTTTGGTAATAGTGAATTTTGTGAGATATATGGTAAGCCCATTCCAAAATGGGGGATAGAGTTTGCTAAGGCAAGTTTCGAAGCTGGATTAGATGGAGTTGTCTCCTCTGTATTTGAGAGTAAAGCTATCAAAGAAGCCACCTCATCAGATTTCCTAACTGTTACCCCAGGGATTAGACCATTTGGAGAGAGTAACGACGACCAGAAGAGAGTAGGAAATATTTTCGTAGCTAAAAATCAACATGTAGATATTATTGTAGTTGGACGACCTATCTACAATGCAGAAGAGCCAAAAGAGGTAGTAGAAAAAATATTAGTAGAGTTGGAAAAATGAGAAGAGCCTTAATTAGTGTTAGTGATAAGAGCGGGATAGTAGAATTTGCAAAAGAGCTATTAGATTTGGGTTTTGAAATCGTCTCAACAGGTGGAACATTTCGCAAATTGCAGGAGAACGGTATAGAAGCCATTGAAATATCAGAAGTTACCAAGTTTCCCGAAATGTTTGATGGGAGGGTGAAAACCCTAAATCCTATGATTCACGGCGGTATCCTCTATCGTCGAGATAATCCGCAAGATGTAGAGACTGCAAAAGAGCATGGAATAGTTGGAATCGATTTGGTTTGTGTCAATCTCTACCCATTCAAAGAGACTACCGAACGGACTGATGATTTTGATGAAATCATAGAGAATATAGATATTGGTGGTCCTGCTATGGTTAGAAGTTCCGCCAAGAATTTTCGAGATGTTCTCATTGTTACCAATCCGAAAAGATATAGAGAGGTCATATCAAAAATTAGATTCGATGAGGTCGATTTAGAATATCGTCGCGAACTGATGATAGAGGCTTTCGAACATACCGCCTCATATGATGCAATGATTGCCAACTACATGAATAGAAGATTTCGAAATGGTTTCGGAGAAAAACAATTTATAGTCGGTTCAAAAGTGATGGAGACCCGCTACGGAGAGAACCCACACCAAAAAGGTGCTTTATACCAGTTCGATAACTTCTTTACCCAAAATTTCAAAACTCTCAAAGGTGAAGCCAGTTTCAATAACTTGACCGACATCAACGGAGCTATCAAAATAGCATCAGCTTTCGGAGATAGACCAGCAGTAGCTATTGTCAAACACGGCAACCCTTGCGGTTTCGCTATGAAAGAGAACTTACTAGATTCATATCGTGAAGCCTTGAAATCTGACCCTATCTCTGCTTATGGTGGAGTTGTGGCTATCAATGGAACTCTGGACGAAGAGTTGGCGAGAGAGATAAATAAGATTTTTGTTGAGGTAATTATTGCTGGACGAATTACAGAGGAGGCAATAGCGGTATTTGAGAAGAAAAAGAGAATAAAACTATTTGAACAGGGTAGAGATTTCCTATCAATTCCACAAGATGAATATGACTTCAAACATGTTGAAGGTGGATTTGTTTATCAAAATAGCGACTTTGTGAAAAGTGATGAGGTAGCTAATGCTAAACTTGTCTCAAACAGAGAAGCGACCCAACAGGAGTTGGAGGATTTGGAAATAGCCTACAAAATAGCTAGTTTGACTAAGTCCAATTGTGTTGTCTATGTCAAGAACTCGGCAATGGTAGCTATCGGCATGGGAATGACTTCACGAGTTGATGCTGCCAAGTGTGCTATTAGAAAATCAGAAGAGTTGGGATTGGATTTGAGGGGTGCAGTTCTCGCTAGTGAAGCCTTTTTCCCATTTAGAGACTCGGTCGATGAAGCTTCCAAAGTTGGGGTTTCGGCAATTATTCAACCTGGTGGAAGCATTAGAGATGATGAAGTAATTGAGGCAGCTAATGAACACGGAATGGCTCTCTATTTTACAGGGGTTCGCCACTTCTTACACTAAAACAATTTTTAAGAATTGTTGTATAAAAAAATATATATGGTCTAAATATATATATAGTGTATAGTTAGAAAAACTGAATTGAGGAAAAGTGATGAGAAAAGAGTGGTTAGAGAAACGGAAAAACGACCCTGTTAGAACTCAGATGTTTTATGCAAAACGGGGAGAGATAACGGGGGAAATGCAATATATAGCCAAAATCGAAAATCTTGACCCTGAATTTGTAAGAAATGAAGTGGCACGGGGGAGAATGATAATCCCTGCAAATGTCAATCATGAACATTTAGAACCGATGGCTATCGGATTGGCTACCAGATGCAAAATCAATGCTAATATCGGCTCTTCTGCACTTGCAAGTGATATAGATGAAGAGGTTCGAAAAGCGATGGTGTCCCAGAAGTATGGAGCAGATACTATTATGGACCTCTCGACTGGTGGGGATTTGGACGAGATTAGGAAAGCGGTTATCAAAGCCTCCAAAGTTCCTATTGGAACTGTTCCAATGTATCAAATTCTCCATGATGTTGGGAATAGAATAGAAGATTTGACAATAGATAAGATGTTAGAAGTGATTGAGAGACAAGCTCAACAGGGGGTAAGCTATTTCACAATCCATGCCGGTTTCCTTCTTAGAATGATGCCATTGGTAGCTGAGCGAAAAATGGGAATAGTTTCGCGGGGTGGTTCTTTGATGGCTTCTTGGATGTTGCACTATCATCAAGAGAACCCATTTTATACCGCCTTTGATGAAATTTTGGATATATGTCGTAAATATGATGTATCTCTCTCTCTCGGTGATTCCCTTAGACCCGGTGGCTTAGCTGATGCTTCTGATAAGGCTCAATTAGAGGAGTTGAAAGTTCTTGGAGAGCTAACTTTAAGAGCTTGGGAAAAAGATGTTCAGGTGATGATAGAGGGACCGGGACATGTTCCACTCAATCAGATAGAGAGAAACATGAAACTAGAACAGGAGTATTGTCATGAAGCTCCTTTTTATGTGTTAGGTCCTTTGGTAACAGATATTGCAGCGGGATATGACCATATCGCAAGTGCTATTGGTGCATCTATTGCAGGTTGGAAAGGGGCATCTATGTTATGTTATGTAACTCCAAAAGAGCATCTCGGATTACCAAATGCCGAAGATGTTCGACAAGGGATAATTGCATACAAGATAGCAGCCCATGCAGCCGATATTGCACGAGGACGACAAGGGGCAAGGGATATTGATGATGAGATGAGTGATGCTCGATACAATTTCGATTGGAATAGACAATTTGAGTTGGCTCTTGACCCTGAACGGGCGAGAGAGTTTCATGATGAAACACTTCCGCAAGATGTTTTTAAAGAAGCCGAATTTTGTTCAATGTGTGGTCCTAAATTTTGTGCATATAAGATAACTCAGGATATAATGGAGAACCCTGAAAAAATTCAGGATATTATCAACCAATAGGAGCATATAGATGAAATATATTTTTCCTTTTATTTTCCTTGCCTCTTCTGCTTTCGCTTGGTATGTTGGAACAAGTGGTCAAAAATATAAATATGATTTGAGTGACCAAAGAGACTTGATGAAATATAAAATGGACTTTAAGGCACAAATCAATGATAGTATCCATAGTTATAATCCAAGAGTTCAATTAGACAGAAGTCTAGGACAATTTGGAGGCGGTTACTATTAGAATTATGTAAAAAGAGTTACCTATTCATATGATGGTAACTCTTTGATACTTTCTTCTCCAAATTGAGATTTGAGATGTTCCAATACTCCCTCCATATCTTGGAGGGGTCTATCTTTTTTCCCTTCTTCTTCTTTTTTCTTTTCCTCCACTACCTCATCACATTGAAGATATTCGAATATTACTTTTTTCCCTATCTTTTCAGATAGTAGTAATTGTGTAGCAATCCTAATATCGTGGTATCTATATCTAAGAATGGTTTTACATTTCTCACTTTGGAAACAGAATCGAAAATAGATATGGCTATTTTCGAACTTCTCAAACTTTATAGTATTTCTAATACATTGCTCCAAATCGCTATCTGATATTTTCTCATTCTCTATATTGGAGTCGATAACTCTTGGAACTACCATATCCCAAAAGAGGTTTTCAATATCTGTTTTAGCTCTATCTGGTTTTTGAGTATTTGTAAAACTAACTGGTTGCTGTTGAGGTTGCAAAGTCTGTAAAGAGGTATCAGCTACTACCATTCTTAGAAAGGTAGTATATAGAGTAAATTCCTCATCTACTCCACTAAATAGCAACTTTTTACCCTCTTCGATAGATGAG
>JYMV01031946.1_pt1 | contig 17213 bp, 15 predicted proteins | sample 338911 | NCBI WGS metagenome assembly JYMV01 (sample SAMN03354496, study PRJNA234377) | hydrothermal vent metagenome | biome: Deep sea; feature: Hydrothermal plumes at the Eastern Lau Spreading Center, Western Pacific Ocean; material: Seawater | place: Tonga | collected 2009 | depth 2000 m m
GCGGGGATGAAACAAGAGTTTTATGGTTTCTCGCACGGGGCCATCCAACCACTTAGCGTCGTTCAATTTGGATGTTGGTGTGAGAATCAAATCCACCTTCTTGTACTTGAATAGTTCTTCCCGATTGCTCACCTCCCTGAACTCAATGGCATCCAGATACGGACGTCCGGCAAAGTGATCTCCCACTGCTCGCAAACGTAAGATTCGGGTTCTTCGACGAATCACGCGAAAGGGGCCCGCACCCACAACAGGAGAATCATTCTTAGACAGCACGCTCAACGCGGGAGTTGCCAGGAGCCGAGCCAATTCACTACGAGACACCGGTCGGGAGAGCTGAATGACAAAATTTCGAGCGTCAACAATGATCACTTGAAGAAATCCAGTCAGCCAACGATGAGGGGTCTCCGACAACCGTTCTATACTATCTCTAACATCGTGAGACCGAAGTCGTTTTCCATTATGAAATTGCAGCCCTCGCCTAAGCTTGCAGTGCCACCGACGGCCGTTGTCAGAACGCTTTGGCTGCTCCACCAACAATTGCAGTTCAGGTTGACCGTTTGACTGTAAGCGATACAAGCCCGCATGAACGGCGCTCACGGCCAGTAAGGATGATGAGTCATGCGCAGTTCCAGGATTGATACTACCCGGCAACCTTTGAACTCCAATCGTAAGCACACCGCCCATGTCTGGACGCCTGGCAGCAGAGGCGCATGTTGTCGAGACAAACAGCAACCCTGCGCAGGCAAGCAACCCAACCAGGCTATTCAGTCGATTCAATCTCACGGATCGCAATTACCTTGCCGGAAACGACCGCAACAATGTCGCGATCGCCGTCGTTATCAAAATCGCCCGAAGACAAGTGATGCACAGTTTCGCTCTTCGAACGCCAAATACGCGTGGATTGGCCGTTAGCTTGTAGTTGATGAATAGAAATCCAATCGCTTTGCCCGGGCCACGCGTCGCTCGATGTCACAAACTCAGCAATACCGTCATCATCAAAATCAACCAGCGCACTCGCAGTGCCCACCCCATCAATGTGCCATGATTCGGCAGTGTCGCGGACCAGAACTTGAGAGTCCACATCCACCGAAGTAATCGAAGCTCGGGAGTTCTTGTCCACCACCGAAATCAAATCAATGACCTGGCCAATATCTGCTTGTTTTAGCGCATGCGTGCTTATGGACCAATACAACCCTTTCAAAGGCTGAGGAAGCGCCTGGTTGTTCAGGTTCCATGCGGCGACATCCGGCTCCAGGTGATTCCGGCCGCCCAGGATCTTACCCACCAGTAAGTAGGGGTTGTCGGTATCTGATCGCATAACTGCTAGTGGCGGCCCACAGGTTTTTACCGGCGAACCCGGCAGCTGACTCTTACGGCACAAATGGCCGCGCTTATGAGGCCATTTGAACGGATGTAGCCCTAACTTACCCATGGAATAGACGTGACCGTAACGCCTGTTGCTGAGCCAAAATAGAATTTCAGCAACACCATCTCCGTTCAGGTCGGCGGTAAACATGCTGGCATAGCGGTCACGGCTTCGCCTCCAGCGCATGGCTAAAGCTGAAAGCTTCACTTGTGCCAGATGGCGCTTCTCTCCATCAGGCAATAGCTGAAACACTTGCAACCGGTTCTCGCCTAGAACAATGAGTTCCTGAAGACCATCTCCGTTCACATCACCAACGGCAGTAGACAGAGGGCTATTCACCCATTGGGTCAGGTCGAGTTCGCTCTCCTTGAAGTGACGCGCTCCCGAACGCCGGGCGTTCAAATCCAAGAGTGAACGGATTTCAGCATCCAGACGAACCCGCACATGAAAACGATGACTCACACCCGTTACGGGCCGCCGCACTCGTGTCCAAAAATCAATACGTACATCGAGTAGGTCCCCTTCCAGGTGGAGAAAAGCTTTGTCTACATGGGCACGGATAACGAGAAGTCGGTCGGCCGGCACCGCCCGCGCACCTTCTTCTAAATCCTCGGTCTGGGCACCCGCCGGAATGTGCAGTCTATGGGGCACTCGTTCCGTCAAGATGGCGGCTAGACGTGCTTCCAACAAACCGGTCAATACTGTATCCAATCTAGATTTCGGCCCCGAACCGGCGACGGGTGCCACGATCACTTCCCACGCCAACTTGAGCTTCTGTGTATTCGTTTGCACAAGTGCGGGTGTCGCATCAGCAATAAAACGGTTGCTCAGGCGCTCCACCGTGGAACGCGACTGCTGGGCCAGGCAAAGCGACGAAATGAATAACAAGGACGCAAGCAAAATGCCCCACGCAGCAATGCGGCAGCGTGAATAAAAAACAGAGGTAAATCGGCTTGCTACCGAACAAAAATTCATCAGCCTACTGCCCGTATAACGATTCGAGTTGTCCATCGGTCCCCGACTCCACGGTACCACTCCTCTTGGGAGTCTTAGACTCTACCTTTCCTGTTTTAGCGCTTAGACGTGGCGGTGGCAATGCGCCCACTCCGTCGGGAGGTCGAAAACGTTGGACGCGCCGACCCTCCATTGCCGCTGTCATGAAGCGGGACCAAATGGGTGCGGCCAGCTTACCGCCGGTCGCTTTCCGCAATGGCCGCCGATCGTCAAAGCCCACCCAAACCGTGGTCACCAGAGACGGAGTATATCCGGCAAACCAGGTATCAATCCCGTTATCGGTCGTGCCCGTTTTGCCGGCCGCCGGATGTCCAATAGCTCGTGCTGCCTTGCCCGTGCCGTATTGCACAACCGCACGCATCATCTCAGTCACCCGGAAAGCGAGTTTGGGAGTAATGACCCGCTTGATTTGAGATTTGTATTTATAGAGCACTCGGCCATCCTGATCCTCAATACGTGTGACGAGGATAGGTTTCCCATACAAGCCGCCCGATGCAAAGGTGGTATACGCATTGGTGAGTTCCAATGGAGATACAGCAGTGGACCCCAATGCAACCGATAGATTCTTTTTGATATTTGAGTGAATGCCGACGCGCTTTGAAAAATCAATAAAGCGACGCATGCCCACATTTTCCAGAGCTTTTACAGCGATGACATTGATTGACTTGGCCAGAGCCATGCGCAGCGTGTAGTGGCGACCGTCATAGGTGTTTGAAAAATTACGAGGCTTCCAATACTTGCCGGGGCCCATTCGATAAGATTCCGGCAAATTTTGCATTTCAGTCATGGGATCGGCAATGCCTGCTTCTATTACGGCACCATAGACGAACGGTTTGAACGTGGATCCTGCTTGTCGACTAGCCTGCTTGGCTCGATTGAATGGATGCGTAGAATGGGAATAACCACCGACCAAAGCCTTGATGTGCCGAGTTTTCGGGTCAATAGCCACCAGCGCGCCTTGCGGGCCCTGATCAATATTGAGCAAAGGAGCATCGCCATTGCCGGTAACTTGCTTAGACCAACTCTCGCGAGGACTCACCCGAATCACATCACCTACATGATAAAATTGTTCCGCTTTTCCATTACCCACATAGCGCTTCAATGAACTAAATGGGAGACGACCTGCACCCAACCCAAAGTCCACTCGAAGCACCTGAGACTTCGAATCCACCTTTGTGACCAGGCCTAAAACAATTTCACCGGAGCGAACGCCGTTATCCCGTAAACGCGCTTTCATCTGCTTGATTCGGCGAGCAAAGTGTTTCTTAGAGATTCGTTTTTGAGCGGGCCCCAAATTATAGTCGCGGTCAATTCGCCTGAGCCCTTTTTGAACGGATTTTTCAGCCTCTCGCTGTAAATGCGAATGCAAGGTCGTAACAACCTTGAGCCCGCCTTTTTCCAATCGCTCGCTACCCACATGTTGGGCCACCTGGTACCGAACCATGTCCATTGCGTAAGCGCCCAAACCCAAATGAGGTTCTCCCTTGAAATTGAGCCGTATCGGTGATTTCCGAGCCTTTTCGGCATCCTCTGAACTAACAAATCCGTTGGACACCATTTGATCCAGCACAAAAGACCGCCGCTTTGCAGCCTTACGTTCATCACGAAATGGACTGTATCGCTCCGGCGCTGCGATCATTCCGGCAAGTAACGCGGCATCCGCCAACGTCACCGCAGAAAGCGGCTTGCCGAAATAGAAACGAGCGGCTTCGCCCACACCCCAACGCCCATGCCCCCAATAGATCTGATTGAGATAGAGGTAGAGAATTTCATCCTTGCTGAGCTTTCGTTCCAACTCGCGTGTGAGAACGACTTCTTTGAGTTTACGATCAATGGTCTTTTCGGCCGACAAGTAGAAGGTCTTGGCGACCTGTTGCGTGATCGTAGAGGCCCCCTGAGAAAAACGCTGGTCGCGGATGTTCTTGTACATGGCGCGAGCCATTCCCCAATAATCCAGGCCGCCATGTTTGTAGAAATCAGCATCCTCCGCAGCTAAAACTGCTTGCTTGACCCGTTTAGGGATATCTTTGGAGGGTATAATGCTCCGTTTCTTATGGCCGTAGATTCCCAAGACCACACCATTACTGCCGTAGATGCGAGACAGTTGCGCAGTGCGCGCCACGTAATCATCAGGACGGAAAACCTCTGGAAGACGTTTTTCAAAATAGAAAACTAGCCCCCAGTAGCCCAACACTGCACAAACTGCTGCCATCAGAGAAGCAATGATTCCCCACTTCACCAACCAGCGTAAAACGCCGGATCGGCCACCTGAACCTTGTTTGGCGGACCGTGCGTGTTCTTTCTTACCCTTCTTGGAGTCTGGCTTGCCGCGAGAAGCAAAGTCGCGCTGGCTACTTCGGCCGGGTTTTTCGGGTTGTCGAGGGTTACGCATATAGCCTCAGAAGAGCAATGTTGGTGCCATCGCTACGAGTGTTCGGAGAGTAGCCCTCAGTACGTCGATGAGCAAGTTTGAATCCAAAGTAGCACACGCGAGAGTCCTCTCCTTTGTGTCACATGGGAGACTGACCAACGTCAAATTGACACAGATTGCACCAACCGTCATCATCCAGCTAGCTGACCATGTCTCGGAGGGTAACAATGGCTTTTGATTGGATGGATGCTGAACGCCCCCCAATAAACCCGCAAGCACGCCTTGACCAGTACACGCGTGCCATTCATGACCGCGCCCTACTGCTGTTCAACCTGAAATACTCACAACAACGGACAACAAAGCGTATCCAGGCTGACTTGAACTGGGAATTTGACCATTCTATTCGCTCTACCCCCAGACCCTCCTTCTACAAAGATGTCGCCAAAATCGTTGCTTCTGTTTACGGCCCTTCAGCGGAACAACCAAAAAACAAAAAGCCAGCAACAAAAGTCCCCGCTAAAGCCAAACGTAAAAGCCCTAAGAGAGGCAAGAAATAAACATGCGAATCGCGCTCTGGCTGGTCGCTGCAATGCTCGTATTGACGAGCTGCAAGAAACCACAGGTTGAAGTGGAAGAGGAAGGTCCGCCTTTGCCGCTACCAATGGCTAACGATCCTGCCGGCCGACATGATTCACCCAAGAAACAGCCGAGCGGAGCTTTCTCGGCAACAAATTCCAACGACGGTTCTAAACTGGCCCTCAGTAATGCCTGTAAACTGATGACCGCACACCTGAAGTTTGCCGGATACACAGTCCTCGATACGGAATGCCACAACATTCGCTATCAGGGAGAGTCGGTACGTCTTGAGAACTTTGTTATTCTGAAGCTCGAAACCCAAAAACAGCTCGTGTTTAATGCTTGCCTGTGGCCAATGGAAGAGTCTGATGGTTGGGAGGTTGGATACGTCGACACAGTCAATCGCCCCTGCGTTGATCGCGAACACTACTGTAAAATCGGCGCCGGCGGCTCAATTCCATCCCTCTCATTCCGAGGGTGTGGAGACGGTACGGAACGTTTTGTTTTTTCCAAGAGAAAACTCCTGGAACAACTAAACGGACTCTGGGTCATGCAAAGTCCGAACGGCGGCAAACAAAGCGTCAAGATTGAAAAGAAAGGGCTAATTACCTTTAAATCGCCGAGCAACAAGCCCATTCGAGGGCAATTCAAGTTGGTCGACTCTGTCACCATGGACGTACAGACAGATGAACAGCACGGGTTTATCCTGCACTTTGGGCTTGTTGACGGTGCCTTGCATCTGACACGCAGAGAATTGACCCACGCCAAAAACGCCAAATCATTCCTAATCATTATTTCAGAGCGCCAAAGTGTCCGACGTTTCAGAGGCGCCTGCTACGAACTACACACCCCGCCTAGAGACTATCCCATCACAATAGAATGCCCCATCAAAACCAATGAGGTCGGCCAGACAATATCTATAAAGTTGAACGACAAGCGAACGATTTCACTATATAGGCGAGGCGAATACTGGATGGAAGCGGATGGCACCGCAGGCCGCTACACGAGAGCCCGTACAAAGAAGAAAAAATAGCTTATTCAGCGGTCTTTTTTGTAGAGGTAGCAACGGGCTCAGACACTTCCTGAGCCTCTGAGACCGGCATGGCGGCCGACGCCGACGGTAACTCTGTAGTCTTGGGCTCTTCAGGGGTAACATCAATTTCATCTTTGCCTGAAGATGCCTTCTTGAAATTGCGAATGCCCTTGCCCAGAGCATCACCAATTTGCGGAAGCTTCCCTGCACCAAAGACAATGAGCACTATCACAATTAATAGTACCAATTCTAATGGACCCGGCATGCCGAAAAGTAAGGTGTTCATGGCGTCTATATACCTTGGCGCGTGAACTGCTGCAAGAGAGTAGAAGGCTAGAACGCTACTTCATTGGATTACTGAGCTTGTCAAAAACCCGATTAACACTGTCAAAAGTCCGCTTTGTACGATCAATAGAGCGTTTTACGTTGTCATGTGCCCGCTTTGGCGTATCGACGACACGACCGACCTTCCTGGCTGCATCGTCGGGTTTACGCATAACCTCTTCATGACGTCGCCTGAGTTGGCTCATCTGCTTGTCGGGATCGAGGTTTTTCTTTTTCGTGTAATCACGCACGGGTTGTCGTACACCATTCTTCTTTACGATCTTATTACCCCAAGAAACAATGATATCGAATTCAGAATCCCAATCGATCTTGGTCATGATTGTGCCTGGGTGCACAACCACATCTTTAATCAGATAGGCCGTGGGAGCGGAGGCATCTTTGAACCAGATAACCGGAGATTCACGATTCTTCTGTTTGTCGTCACCCAGAGATGCGACTGCATAGTCCAAGCGGGCCAATGTTTTAGAAATCCTGTCGACCTCTAGCTCGCCTAACTCACCTAGACTATTGACTACTTTGATACGCGCATACCCGCTGGCTCGCTTATATGGAATGGAGTCATGAATTCTATCAAAGTCCGGATCCGTGCGCGCAGCACCTATGTACCTGAAGGCCTTGTCTCCACCAATGTCGACCAACTTGTGCAACTGCTCCACACACTTTTGAACATTTCTCATGAAAGCGTACTCAGCCGCAGAATTGAATAGAGCATTCAAATTGCCCGGGTCCTTGTCGAGCGCCTTGAGATACTGAGCAAGAGCCGCTTTCCGGTTTCCGCGCTTAAAAAACGAAACGCCTTTTCTAACATGAACACCCGCTCTTTTTTTCATTGCCGAACTTACCGCCGGAGGAACAAATCGCTTTCGATTGGACGCTCTTGAATAGGAGACATGGTGACGAGACGTGTTGGTTCTTCCTCTAAATGAAGAGCCACTAACCTCATTTCTGATTGATAATTTAAGACGCACATTGATTTTTCCCGCAGCGGAAATGGCAAGAAACTCAGCCTCTTCATCTGAAATATCAATGCCCTGCTGATAAAGCGACTGGAACGCGTTTGTAAGAGCCTGCTTGTCACGTGCGCGTACGCGTTTAGGGTTGCCATATGCTATCCACATAGAGACACATTGCTTCAATTGAAGCGTTGTAACGCTCACGTGCGACGTCAACACCTTGTCGCAATTGCCCTTATATTTATCCCATTCATCCGCAACTGCAGTCGTACTACTAAACACCGCCAAAAAGACCAATGTCACCACAATTTGATGGGCGTTCAAGGTATTCCTCCACATAAAAGCAAGGTTCAATTTAGTGCTACGAAACAAAATTATACCGCCAATCAGCCGATGTTATCCACCGTTGTCTGCTTGACAAAAGCATGTGCCTCCATCCATCGTATCGCACAAGTCTCATGAGAACATTACTATTAATTACCATGACGCTCTTTCTCCTGCATGCTTGCGGCGATGACGGCGTAAACGCAACCTCAAGCCCTTTTGTGTGTACACCGGAAGTCTGCCTAAAGGGCTCCTGCAAGCTCACCTTTAACTTCCATGACAACTGCTCGACTGAAATTGATTTTACGGAAGTACTCCTCAATGGTGCGTTAGAGCCGGAAACGGCCACAGTGGGAACAACCTTCATTAGCACTGGAGATATTCCCGTATCGACGCCTTGCGTGCTGGATACGGATTGTCTTGCTCAAATGAACTGCAAGGAAGGAGTGTGTCAGGCAGAGGTTTGGGTTCGAGCAAAGAAATGGCAGTGGGGTCCGCTGAATCTAAGATGCGAAGATCCCAGCAAAGACGGGAAAATGCCTGATCTGTCATGTAAGTCTAAGGAGCTTACTGCAGGGGGACTCTAGACTGTGAAAAATCCAGTCCTGTTGGGTCACCTTGAAGTCTTTCGTGCCCTCAATCGTTACTTTTCTGAACGCTTTTCGCTCGGAATGTTGCTTGTCCAAAAAAAGAAAGTATCTCGCCCTCTCGTTGTTGGCAGTGACAACAGTCTGGAAAAATTCATTACCGCTATTGCCAATTATGAAACGCTAAGCGAGCAACATACTGCTGCACTGTCATCAATTCCGTGGAGCAACGATGCCCAAATCATAGAACACCCCGCGGGATTTCAAATCCTGACCATACCCTGCCAGCTGGCATCGGGCCGGGCACAACTCGCTTTTTGCCCTCTTCTGGTCGGCGACCCACGCGGCCATCGCCGTGAAAAAGTGGAGCGATACCTAAAACAAGCCGGCGTAGGGATTGGGGTTGCACGCAGCGTCGCAAGCACACTGAAACTGAGCGAACGCACAGACCTGGAACACATTTCAGAGTTGGGAAAAATATTGGGAAAAGAGGCCGAAAAGCACTCCGAGCGACTAGATCAGAGCGAACGCCGTTTGAATGAGTTGCGCAAAAAAAACCGTACACGCTATTTACAAATCATTGGCCAAAGTCTGCCCATGCAGGAACTGTTTTCTATTTTAGATCGTATTGCCGACAGTGATTCCACCGTCTATGTGGCGGGTGAAAACGGGACCGGCAAGGAACTGGTTGCGCGTGAAATTCATGAACACTCAAGACGCGCCGATGCTGCATTTGTGGTCCAGAACTGTTCTGCCCTCAATGACAATCTCCTGGAAAGTGAAATCTTTGGTCACAAACGAGGGGCATTTACGGGAGCCATTGCCGACAAGCCGGGGCTTTTTGATATGGCGGACGGGGGCACCTTCTTTCTGGATGAAATTGGCGATATGAGTCCAGCGTTACAGGTGAAATTGCTTCGTGTTTTGCAGGAAGGCACCTTCCATCCGGTGGGTGGAAACACAGAACGCAAAGTCGACGTACGCGTAATTTGCGCAACCAACCGCGACCTCAAACAAATGGTCGACAACGGTACTTTTCGCGAAGATCTCTACTATAGAATCAACGTCATTAGCGTGACGGTGCCGCCGCTACGAGAGCGTCGAGACGACATACCATTGCTGACTGAATACTTTATTGCCAAGGCAACAGAAATTCGACCGGGTGGTCCAGGAGGCAAGAAAAGTCTCTCTAAGGGCGCCATGCAACGACTCTTAGAATTTGAGTGGCCGGGTAATGTTCGCGAGTTAGAAAACGAAATTGAACGAATGGTTGTTCTGGCTGGAAAACTCGTTTCCAACCTGAGTGAGGAGCTCCTTTCACCTCGTATTCGACATAGGCCTCTAACCCTCTCCGGGGGGGCGGGTCGTGGCCGAAACCTACCTGAATCACTTGAACAGCTTGAACGGGAAATGATCTACGAGGAACTGCGGAAGAATCGCTGGAACAAGACGCGCGCTGCTCAAGCTCTGGGGATCAGCAGGCGAAACCTGATCCGAAAAGTTGAGCGATACGGTTTTGATCGACGGTCCGGTTAGCTATATGCTTTGCGGTGTGAAATGGATTGCATCACTAATTACAGGCATTTTCCTGGTTTCGTGTGCCCCTCTTTGGGCCGGGCCGAATCACGGCGAAGCGATAGGACCCAGCGCGGATAAGAGCGATTTGATTTTTGTTCGAACCGGGGACCGGCTTCACTATTACGTAATGGATAGCAAGAGGAAGATTTGCTTCTTCCACAGTCGACTCTACGGAAAAAGACACATGGTGGAGATTGCGTGTGACAAGATCCCTGAAGCCCAGGCCTTCTTGGGTACTTCGGTCGCTAAAGCGGCACAGACTAAGGGACAAAAACACGATTCTGATTCAACGCTTATGAAAGAAGCGCCCAAGAAAATCGAATCTAGGGAACCCAATACTCCCGCCCCCAGGAATAAGCCGCTTAGCAACGCTGACCGAGCAAATTACAAACGCGTCTACGTCCAATATTTTTGTGCTCGAAAAGCGGGCAATAACCCCGAATTGGATGTGATTCTGGCCCGTCATGGACTCACTCGAGATGCCTACGGCCAACTCAAAACGGAGTTTGGCAAAGACAAGATTCTCTGGTCAGGAATAACCACTGAACTCGCAAAGGTGTGCCCATGAGCCCCATTCCAGACCAGAGTCCATTCGAGCGCCATATATTTGTTTGCGTAAAAGAGCGCGATAATGGCCGAGATTGCTGCAATATCCTGGGTGGCCTTGCACTCGTAAAAAAACTCCGAAAAGCCGTTGCTGAAGCGGGTCTGTACGAACGAATCCGAGTGAATAAATCGGGTTGTCTGGACCGCTGTAACCCAGACGGTCCCACAGTCGTTGTGTACCCGGAGTCGGTTTGGTACGAAAATAGTACCGAACAGGACCACAATGAAATCATAGAAAAGTACTGCACACAGCTAGACTAGTCACCGCTTCCGACAGCGACTCAAGTACAAGATGAAAGGCCCGATGATTCCAGATTCCGGACGAGAGATTGTGCGGCGAACTGAGAGCTGGGAGTGGGCGGATCTAAAGCCATGCCCGAACAAACAAGGCGCTCTGAGCGCCCAAAGTTTGTGGGTGGATCTAAAGCCATGCCAGAACAAACAAGGCGCTCAGAGCGCCCAAGGTTTGTGGGTGTATCTAAAGTCATGTCCGAACAAACAAGGCGCTCTGAGCGCCCAAAGTTTGTGGGTGTATCTAAAGCCATGCCAGAACAAACAAGGCGCTCAGAGCGCCCAAGGTTTGTGGGTGTATCTAAAGCCATGCCAGAACAAACAAGGCGCTCTGAGCGCCCAAGGTTTGTGGGTGTATCTAAAGCCATGTCCGAACAAACAAGGCGCTCTGAGCGCCCAAAGTTTGTGGGCGTATCTAAAGCCATATCCGAACAAACAAGGCGCTCTGAGCGCCCAAGGTTTGTGGGTGGATCTAAAGCCATGCCAGAACAAACAAGGCGCTCAAAGCGCCCAAGGTTTGTGGGTGGACTGTGTTGTGCGGCGAACTGAGAGACTGAGAGTGGACGCATCTAAAGCCATCGCAGCCAGAACAAACAAGGCGCTCAGAGCGCCCAAAGTTTGTGAGCGTATCTAAAGCCATCGCAGCCAGAACAAACAAGGCGCTCTGAGCGCCCAAGGTTTGTGAGCGTATCTAAAGCTATGTCCAAACAAACAAGGCGCTCAGAGCGCCCAAAGTTTGTGGATTCCAGATTCCGGACGAGATTGTGCGGCGAACTGAGAGACTGGGAGTGAAGGTCGTATCAAAGATACGGACGAGATTGTGCGGCGAACTGAGAGACTGGGAGTGAAGGTCGTATCAAAGATACGTCCGAACGAACAAGGCACTCAGAGCGCCCACAAGCTCGTTCGGAATCTAGGAGCCGGGGTTGAAGACGAAAGGCCACTGCACGATGCAGACGCCGCCTTCAGGCTTAGCAAATGACATTCGGCGAATCACCCGGAGGACACAAGAAGCAACCGCTCTATCTGCAAGTGTGTTTCCTGCCAGGTTTGCAGAAGCAACGCGACCATTGAGAGCAATAGTCCAACGTGCTGTCATCTTACCTCGAAGATTGGGATTCACCTGCAAACGCTGCTCGTAACATGCACGGATAGAGTTCGCACGACGTCTCACGACACGAGCAATATTACCCTTTTGGCAGAAACCAGTGCTTTTACCTGAGCCAATTCGAATCTTGCCTACCCTGCGGGCACGTTTGCGGCCCAAGCTGGCATGCATACCGGTACCACCGCCCGTGTCGATCTTACCCAAACCATGAATACGACCGTAACCGCCGACACCACCACCGCCAGTACCGGTGCCCTTGAAGCCCATACCACCGGAGCCATGCCCCATTACGAACTCAGTGCCCGCTCCGGCCATAGCGACCGCCATCTTGTTACTCAGCCCCTGGGTGTTCTTGGACATGATATTGGCAATTGCGCCAATACCACCCAACTGGTTGGTGGATAGCATATCGACCAAACCCACTTTCTTGGGGTCAATCTTGGACACCATCTTGCCGTCGCGTTGGGGGACTTTGGATTCAATCATGGGATCAATGTCCGGATCACCAAACTTGCCCTCTTCACCCTCGGCACGCTTTCCAGTGGTGTCTTCTTCTTTTCCCTCGTCCTCTTCTTCCTCTTCTTTTTCCTCATCGTAGATGGCATCCACATCCCACTGCTTAAAAACAACAGCGCGGCGTTTGATGTCCTCGTTCTCAGTCCAGAGGAAAAGAGTGGCCAGAATCAAGCCAATATGAAAAAGCGCGCTGGCCGACGTGGTCGCCAACATGTTGGCATCAAAAGCTGCCAAACCACCGGCTGCTACAGCCTTTTCAGGCTGAATGAATTGAAAGAACACCGCCAATGGGCCCACATGAAGGAGGCCCCAGTCATCAGTATGAAGTTGAACCGTGTTAATGCCGGTGACGCCGCTGCTCTTTTGATCAATTGCCTCGTCCACGCTGTAACGGGTGCCGCCAACCTCAAGGCTGCCGGACATGTCGCGCGTAAGACCTAAATTGTAGGTACCATTACGATTACCGTGAAACAGCGTGAACCTGGAACTTACGCCACTGCCTTCCGGAACGGTAAAGGTGCACCGAATGTCCTCACCAATTGTGACATCGTGTGGTTCGTCAAAGATTCGTTCGTTAATGATGGTTCCGTTCCACAGCATAGCCACACGCAACGGGCGTTTACTGGGATCCAGATCCGGCCCTTGTGCAAACACGCGGAGAGCACCCAGCAAGATTGCAATGGTACCAACCAGGGTGGAGAAAAAGCCGGACTCAAGCGACCATGACCAATCGGCTGTAACGTATTCGGCGGGGCCTTGAGCAGCACCGTAGGCCAACGCAAAAAAGAGGAAGACGCACGTGAGTGTCTCACTAATGAGCACCGCGCGACGGCGGATTACAAAGGAAATAATGGTAGCAGCCACCACAAGCAGCGCCATAATGGCGGCCGCCTTACCGGCTACAAGGTCCCAACCGAGTATGCCAAACGGGTTGGGCTTTCCATCTGCCGACTCTTGTAAGACGACAATCCAATCTTGTGTAAATACGCCAAACAAAATAAGGCCGGCGCCAAGCAGGGTCAGGACATGTCCTAGATACTTCATAGACTCCTCAGGAGTGCTGGTGGTTCAGTAGCAATAGCTTTAGCAGACGCATCTACAGCAGCAGTCATTCTCGTCGCGGGCTTTCGCACAGAAACCTGACGGCACGAAGATTAATTTCATAAACGCCTAAGGTCAAGCCGAATCCCCCGATTATGTGAAGGTGAGTGTCACATTCCAGGATTTGAGACACGCTTTCATGTAAAAAGTTCCCACTTTTTTTCAAAACATGTTCAAAGTTGAAATTACTGGCCGAACCTTTTTTCATACCGCTTCTTGGCGTCACGCGACCGAGCAGTCATGTTGTGACGCTCATAAAAGCGAATCAATCTAGCCAGGGCACGAGCGGGATATCGGCTCATGGCAACCAGTTCTTTCAGGCTTCGTTCAGCATCTCTCAATAAATTTAACTGTTCATAAACTTTTGTCAGGTGCATTCGAGCCACCATGTAGTCGGGACGAACAGCAAGTACTTCTTCCAGGTTACTTCGAGCCGCACCCGTTCGACCGGCACGAGCCTGTAACACACCCAGGCGAAAACGGGCGACCACCAGCCGGGTATGTGAACGAAGCGCCTCTTCATAGGCTGCAATGGCCGGTTCAATACGACCTGCCTCTTCCAGCACCAAAGCATATTGCAGATGCGTTGCCGGGATATGTGGCCGCGCACGGACGGCAAATTCAGCGTGTTGAATCAACTTTCCAATAGGAATACCCACAAAACGGCCACAGCGCACCACTGCCAGACGAGCCATCCACCAGGAGGGCCGTGCTTCAAGCGCCATGATGTATGCGGCACACGCAGCTTTGATGTTGTCACGGCGGAAAAAAGCATCGCCCATTCGTAGATTTTTGGCCGCTGATTGTGCACGTTGTCGCAGCTCAGTAACGCTTTCATCACGACTCGACCCGGGCGGAGCAATGGCAAAGGCGCAGGAACTTCCTACCAACAGGAGCAACAACACTTGCTTTGACAGTCTCACAGTAGCCGGGATAGAACGCGAAGAGATGCCTGTCAATATACCACGTGCCGTCCTGCTTATTGGACTCCTGATAACTGTGAATAATGCGGAAGCCACGCCTGACGAAGCGGGCGTGCACTTTACGGGAGGAACCATTGGCGTCGGTCTGCTCGGCGGAACCACACTACTCACTGATACAAATTACGACGAGGGCAGCGGATACATGACAGGCGTTCAAGCGCGAATCATGTCGGTCATGCAGGTCATCGATTTGGCATTGGAATACAGCTATGAAGGCAATCAATTCCGAGCTCACGGGGCACCAATCAAAATGGGGCGTCACTCTCTCACCTATCTGGCACACGTCCACCCTCTTTTCCTTCGTCTACTCGGCAACAATCATTATTGGTACACGGTGGCCAGCTGGTTCTTACAGGTGGGACTCAGCGCCGACTTTAGTCGCCTCAAGAGTGACCAACTCGGCATAGACAAGAGCAGTACTGACTTTGGGTTGGTGCTGGGCAGCGGATTCGAAACCCCAATCGACAGTCCCAATGACGGTGGTGCCTTTTGGCTGGGTTTCAACTACCGATGGAAGCTTGCATTTGCGGGCACGGGAATTTCAGGGCACGAAAACACAGATACCCACCAATTTTTACTGACTCTCAGCTATCGTTCAAACAACATAAGCGGCGCGCGGATAAAGCGCCCGCCTGAGTTGAAGTATCGCTAAGCCATCTTCAACGACGCGGGAAACCTGCTCAGTGTTCGTAGCGAAAGTTGATTAAGTCGGATGGGAGCTAGCTGCCGTCCTGTCCGTTGCAATTGCTGTCAATGGTGTCATCAGGTATGTCAATGGCCCCTGGATTGATCGCAGCATCAGAATCGTTGCAATCCAGGCCGCCGCTCGAAATCGAGGCAAACCCGTCACCATCACTATCGTTACCGTCCGTACCGTCGCAGTTGGCGTCGAACGGCGTTTCTGCGCACAGAGGCACTGCGATTTTAAGGGTGGCTTGTGAGCCGCCGCCAGTCACATAGGCCACATTCGGCCGGCCCTGCTGGTCCAACGCCACAGAGACTCCCTGAGGAACAAACGCGTTGGCGTCAATGATCATGCTGTCCCAACCGTCACAGCATAGTCCGTCACACAACACCGGGCACCACGCATACTTTAGCCCTTCGCCCGAATCATCAGTCCAGGCCACGTGAAGACGGCCAAAGTAGTCCATCTGGATAGAGCTTGATTGCCCGCCAAACACATCAACTGCGGCCGGTGCAATAGCCTCGGTGCGCCATATATCGTCAACCCGACTGGCAAAACGAAGCATTCCGTCAACCTTATCCATGTAGCTGAGATAGACGTTGCCGCTATCGTCCACGGTCGATGACATGCACCAACCTGATGGTCCGCCGGTTGCCACAATTTCAACAACCCAGACACCGTCTTTTTTGTGGGCCACACGAAATTCGTTCTGGTCAATCACCGTATATGCCACGTAGGGCCTTCCATCCTTATCCACAGTGATTGTTGCAAATTTACCGGCATCACCCTCATCGTCTACGTCCTCAAATGTCCAGGTGGACGAAAGCTGGCAATTGTTGGCGCATGTTGCATAGCGCGTAGTCCCATGCTTGGTGTCTCGATATGCCACATGTACCCGGCCACTCTTATCGACAGCGAGGGAACTAAACCACCCGACTAAGCCTTGATCCAGCACGGCCAAGGCCACATTGCCCGTACCGTTGGTCGCATACTTGAGACGCGTCCACTTGAGGTCTAAGTAGCTGATATGAAAGAAACCTTTCGAATCCAATGACAGACTCAAGTTGGACCCGACTGATTCATCCGTATCGAGTGATTTCAGCACCCACGAAGAGCCCGATTCATGAGCATAAGCCAACCCGGATTCCCCGGAATGATAGGCAATATGTCGCTTGCCTTTGGGGTCGATCACCATGTCCAGGAAGGAACCAATTCCACTGACAACGTGCTCTGTTTTCCAACTCTTGATGCAATGACCTTTGAGCACATCGTCGGCCTTGGGATTTACCGCTGGGCTTGCGTCATTACAGTCTGTACCGCCGCATGCTTCGGATTGAAATCCATCCCCATCGTAGTCACACACCGCCCGTGGAGGAGCGTCAATGGAATCCAGCACGGCAGTCGCAGACGTGTCGTCACTCAACACGCCATCAGCGGCACCATTGGAATCCACCACAGACACGATCCCAATGTCGCCATTTGGAAGTGACGAGTCCGCAACGTGATTGGAGTCTGTAAATGGCCCCGAGATCGCATCCATAGATTGTTGAGATGTGGCCGACAAATCACCGTTGGAACAGGAAAGAATGCCCCAAAAAAGACAAAGCAAGGCTAACCTTAAGCCCGTATGTGTCCACGTAATCATCATATGTTTTGTCAACCTACCGCCTATTATGAACCTTATAACGTCGCGCTGCCAGTGCATTTTTGCTATCGTCCCGCGGAATTCGGTTTGAAAGCTCATGAAGGAGACTACGATGACAGCTATCAGCAGTT